>UMBF01036767.1_pt1 | contig 37177 bp, 29 predicted proteins | sample 1963901 | NCBI WGS metagenome assembly UMBF01 (sample SAMEA4835935, study PRJEB28245) | human gut metagenome | biome: gut microbiome; material: fecal sample | place: Denmark | collected 2008 | reverse complement strand
GTTTAGCTGTTTTCTGCAAATATGTGCGTGTGTTATTAAATAGCTCAAGGGGAAATAAATTCCCAGATGGCTCATTCACCTTTACTTCCCCTATGGTATTAGATATTTGATCTTCAATGGTTCTAGTTAGAATATATCCTCCGTTTTTATGAGATAACATATGTTTAGCTTTCTTTTCTTTTGAAAGATATGCCGAAATGTTACTATAAGGTGTAATGCGAGATTCTGTAAAACATTTTTCAACCTCTTTAGCTGTAAAAGATTCTTTGTTCTGGTATTTTAAAATGTAATATCCAAAATACGGAATCTGTTCAGAGGATTTCAAAGATAGAAAGTTGTCAATCTTACTAATAAATTCTTCTAATGTCATCATTTCTTTAGATCTTGTTCTACACAATTTTCGCCACTTATTGTTACCGTTATATTATTCATATCCGAGGTATCTATCCATCCTTTCTTGTTTTTTGTATCAACAAGGTTTTGATATAGGTTATTGGGAATTTTCACACCCACATCTTTATAACAAGTATATATATGATTTGCGTTAATATTGGTTATGCTAATAACTTTTTGCAAATAATACACAAATAATAAATTGTATTGAAAACCGTTTGAAACATTGAATTGTCCTATAAAAGATTTAAGGGACTCTTTATCTAAAGGATGTAAATTCATTATAGGAATAAAGACTGATATTCATCATCGTCTTGCATCTTTTTAACTAAAAACTCAACCCATTTTTCTGTATATAGATAACTATTATTAGGTTCATCATATAAACAGTATTCTGGCTTTGTTTTTTCAGGGTTATCTGAATTCCTTTCTGGACGAACTTCATATTTTTTCCAACACCTCGTATGAGTATCGGAATTAAATTTATTAACTTGTTTTTTCCCTCTTATAATCTTAGGGTTACCTAACCGTTCCTGAACTTGTTGTATTACGGTGGCAGGTTTTAATGTCCCTTTATTTACAACTGGAATATGCTTTTCCTTGATTAGTCCTGCGATTCTTTCAACTTTCTTTTTTTCATCATCTGTCAGTTTATCATATGGGAAGAACTGAACAGGAAGAGCATCTACTGACTTATGGTTAGCAACTTGAATCAAGAATGCTTTAAAAGAATACTCTCCGCTCTGCATAATATCTGTACTTATTGACGCTCTATATTTATCAATAAATCGAGTAATTTTTTGAGCATCTTTGCTCATTTTTATCCCCATTGCAAGAGTTCTCGAAGAGGGAAATAGTTGCAATGCAAAGGACAAAGACTCTCTTAGGCAATAATCTTCACCAAACTCTTTCTCTACAATCTTATCAAAATTTAGCAATAGAGCTTGGCACTCTGCGAAAATATTAGCATCTAATTCTGGTAAGAATTTATGCTCCAATTTATTTCTTAATGGAATAAAGAGTTCGATGTTTTTCCTTATTGCACAATCTTCTCCTTTGAAGTATTCTTTTACACATGTGGCTAACTCCCAAAATTGAATTTCTCCATCAACTCTTTTAAATCGTACTTTATTTTTTTCTCGATAAAATGGTTTTATCCCCCTTTTGAAAAATATTGCATGAAACAATGATGTCCATGCGATACACATTAAAACAATGTACCCACCTGATTTAAATTTCACAGCAGGTTTATTATATGTTTCAACTGACAACAAAGCAGAATCCAATGCTTTATCCAAACATAATTTAACATTTAAAGGTAATCCTCTACTCATAATATATTTTTGCGTACAAATAAATATAATCAAAAAATGATAACCAGATAGGATATGAAACTTTATAGCTAACTTTCGTTATCCGAATCCGCATAAAGTTCACATTGCCGGATAACGGTTTCGAGAGCAGCCTCTTGTTCCTCTGGTGGGTATTTGTACTTTTTCAACAATCGCTTCACCATAGAGCGCATCTTGGCACGGGCTGATTCTTTCTGTCGCCAATCAATGGTCTTGCTACTACGCAGGGCTTCAGTCAGTTCTTTTGCCATAGCAACAAGTTGGCTGTTTTCATAGAAATCTCTTACGGCTTGCGGCTTTGTCAAAGCATCATAGAAAGCCTGTTCTTCCTCGGTCAGTCCCAATTCAGATGCTTGTCCCGCATTGGCTTTCAGTTCTTGCGCCATTTTGAGAAGCTCCTTAATCACTTCCTCGTTGGAGATAAGCCCACGGAGGTATTCAGCAAGCCGGGCATCAAGCATTTCACTGAATTTCTCGGCTTCAACCATTCTTTTTTTAGCATATTTCTTGATGTGTTCTTCAAGCAGCCGTTTGAGCAATTCGAGAGCAAAATTCTTCTCTTTCATCTCGGCTATCTCTTTCAGGAAATTCTCATCAAAGAGTGAAAATTCCGAGCCTTTTGTATTGAGAATTTCCACAATTCCCTCTGCCTTGATTGCAACTTTCAACAGTTGTGTGATGCGTTCGTCTATAATTTTACGGGTAATTTTATTGTTTCCCGAAAGGCGCAAGAGCAATGTCCGTACAGCTTCAAAATATGCTTCTTCAAAACGTTCTGCAGGGGTGAGCAAACTGCGGCAAAGCGAAGCAGCCTGTGACAAGCGTTTGCTTTCTTCCATAAAGACTTTTCTCGCCTCGGCAGGAACGGCATCCACAAGAATAATGTTACCATTTTCATCAGTTTGAGTGGTAGGTTCGGACGAGACAAGGTTATCCTTATCAAGCAACACGTTCACACCACCTCTAATGAGGTTAGCACGCTGCAGATTGGAACAATCGGAAAAAGAGGAATAATCGTAATCGTTCATACATTCCCGGCAACGCTTGAGTGCGGCGACGAACTGTTGATAGGCGGTTGTCTTGATGTTCGGGTCGCCGTAGTTTTTCTTGTCACGTCCTGTATAGTCGTGCATGGCCTTTTTGAGAGCCTTGGCAATGCCGATGTAGTCCACTACTAAACCGCCGCTCTTTTCGGGAAACACACGGTTTACACGGGCGATAGCCTGCATAAGATTATGTCCTTTCATCGGCTTGTAAACATACATTGTGGCAAGCGATGGAACATCAAAGCCTGTGAGCCACATATCGACTACGATAGCGATTTTTAGCGGTGAATTGTTATCTTTGAACTGGCGAGCCAGTTCTTCTTTACGTGCGGCAGAGCCAATGATGTCGTTCCATTCTACAGGGTCTTGGTTTCCTTGCGTCATAACTACGCAGATAATATCTTTCCATTGAGGACGAAGCTCCATCAACTTTTTATATATGTCTATACCAGTAGCACGGTCAATCGCTACTATCATGGCTTTTCCGGTGAGCAAGTCGGCACGGTTGTTTTCATAGTGATTTATGATGTCCTTGCAAAGTGTGTCGATGGTTTGTGGGGCTGAAAGCAAGGCGCGTAGCCGTGCATTTTCACTCTTTGAACGTTTGATGTCCTGTTCGTCAGCACCTTCTTCCGCCAGTTTATCATACTCGTCATCCAACAATTTGAGCGTGTCCTCGTCCAAATCCAATTTTACCAAACGACTCTCGTAATAGACAGGCACGGTAGCACCATCTTCCACGGCTTGGGTCATGTCGTAGATGTCAATGTAGTTGCCAAACACCTCTCTCGTGTCGTTGTCGTCTTGTTCAATAGGCGTACCGGTGAAGCCAATAAAAGCCGCATTGGGCAGGAGTTTGCGCACGATAGCCGCAAAGCCGAGTTTCAGCTCTCCAGTTTGTGTATCAATCTTTGTCTTGGTGTTTGATTGTGTGCGGTGGGCTTCGTCGCTAATCACAATCACATCCGAACGGCTGGTGATGAGCTTATCACGGTCTTTGAACTTTTGGATATTGGCAAAGATTATCCCGTGGCTCTTGCGCTTTTCGAGCAATTCATAGAGGTTTTCGCCATCAGTAGCTTTGATTGGTTTTTGGCGCAAATAGTCGCTGCACGATGCAAAAGTGCTGTGCAGTTGGTCGTTCAAGTCAAGACGGTCGGTTAGCACAAGCAAGGTCGCACTAAGCAGATTTTTCAAGAGTTGGTGGGCATAGAACACCATCGAAAGGCTCTTGCCCGAACCTTGTGTGTGCCAGAATACGCCGATTTTTCCATCATTGCGTTGCAGGGCTTGTTTGGTACATTCAAGGGCTTTCTTCACGGCAAAATACTGGTGATAGCCAGCGAGTATGCGTATCTTCTTATCGCCACCCATTGTAAGGGTAAAGTTAGCAATTATATCAATGACCCGATGCTTCTCAAATATGCCGTTGAAGAATGTTTCAAAGTCGGCAAACGCCGTGCTTTCATAGCTTCCATCCGTGGTTTTCCATTCCATATATCGGTCAAGCGGTGCGGTAATCGTGCCTACTCGTGTGTCTGCCATATCACTTATCACGAGCATTTGGCAAGCAGTGAAAAGTTGCGGAACAATGCGCATATAGTTCTGCAACTGTTGGTGGGCTTCCTCCGAGTTCGTCACTTCACGGGAAGGGGATTTCAACTCAACAACGGAGATTGGCAGTCCGTTGATGAATACCACTATGTCGGCACGTTTGGTGGATTTGCCATTTGTAACCGTCCATTGGTTGGCAACCACAAAAGAATTGTTGTTGATATTGTCTGTGTCGATTATCTTGATATGGTCGCTACGCAATGAGCCTTGAGCGGTTTTGAAGGTCACATCCAGCCCATTTTGCAGCCAATCGGTGAGGGTTATGTTTGCACTTACCAAAGGTTGGCTGAATTGTTCTCTGATTTTGCGGATGGCTTCATCCACGGCGGCGACTTTGTCCGCTCCGTTTATAGCCAACATTGCCTTACGCAATGCTCCCGGTATGGTGGAATCGGTAAGTTCCCTGCTGGTATCTGCGTCAAGTTCCGGGCTATAATGGTATTCATAGCCCATATCCTTGAACAATGAGATTATCGTTTGTTCGTATGAATCTTCTGTGAAATGAAACGTCTTAGGCATAATAGGTTGGCATTAAATTATCATTTATCCGGCGGTTCAGCTCGATTTTATAATCAATAGAGGAAAGAATCTCCGTAATACGTTTCTGTTCTTCAAGAGGAGGTAGTTTTAATGACAATCTCTTTAAATCATCAATAGTAATTTGAGATTGAGCTGAACCAGTATCTAAATACCTTAGATTTGATAATTTGTATTTATAGTAAAAATATAGTGGCTCGCATATCTTATTATCCAATTCAACTGCTATCGATAAATTCGTTAGGAAACAATCCTCGCTGGAAATTTTAACATCGCCTGTTCCACCTACGCCACGAGCAACCACAATGATAGTTCCTTTGCGACAATTATAAGTTGTTGCAAATCCTACATTTCTATATCCAGACCAAATTGGATATGAACCGTTATTTTGCTTTGGAGGTAGTTTCCCATATTTCATATTGGAAATATCTCCTAATTTATATTCTTTCCACTGTTCCATAAATGAGAATTTGCCAGTTTAAAACTCATTATTCCATATCGGCAAACAAGAGTGCTGCGTAAAATAATCTTGCAACAATAGAGCTTCGATTAATCCTGGAAGATATTTCCGCTCATCTATAATATACCATTCAATAAATATTTTTTGAATGGTATTATCTTCATTCATTTTCATACGCAAAAACTCTTCTCGTTTCATGCCATCCTGTTTATTATTAAGTCTATCTCTCAATCCTTGCGTTTTATAACACCCATTCTGCAAAACAGTACCACTCTTACCAATATAAAGTATATCTCCATCTTCTACATTCCTGTGGAAAATATATACACCATATCCACTTGGTATATTTTGAGTCTGCAGCTTTAAAGAATCTTCCAATCTAAATCTGCAATATCCTTTTGTTACATATTCTATATCCATAGTTTGTTATATTTTTATTTCACCCGACATTAGCTTTGGTAAAAGTGTATCACGGGTTACTGTAAGTTGCATATTCAATTTTTGCGTGTTGGTGATTTGCTCATATATAGGTGTTACAATTTTATTGTAATCTGCGACTTTATCCAAGTCTAAATTAGGAATATGAATATCACCGATATGTTTAGGATATATATGCGGTTGTGCTGAACCCGTTTGAGAATCAAAGATATTCTTTTGGCTGAATTTTAGCAAGTTGTACCAAAAATATATATGTGGAGTAACGGAGCTATCTATATAAGATGAATCAGCAGACCAAACAGGAACACCCCACAATTTAACATATCCTGCATTTGCTCCGGAAGCTGATATTGTAATTACAGGAGCTTTTGTATTCGCAACATTATGATATGCCGAGGGCGTAAGACCTCCTGCTACTACTGGTACTTCACCACCTTTTGCGTCAGATGTAAGAAGATTCTTTCCACGCAACGGAATAAAATAATCAGATACAGAGGCATCATCGATAACAGCATTATCCACGAACCAAGCCTTGAACAATGCTTGCGCCTGCTGCTCTAAATTATCATTTCCACGCTTATTTTTGGGAAATGATGTTCTTCTGCCGTATGTCGAACAACACCACATGCTAATTTATGAATTTACGGTGTGAGAGTTTTACGTTGCTTTGATTAACCATAGCATAGTGCATGGTCGTGTCAATCTTGACATGACCAAGCAACCGTTGCACTTGTTCGACAGGCATACCTTTGTCGATAGCCATTGTAGCCAATGTGCGCCGGAACTTATGAGGATGAACACGTACAATCTTAGCCGAGCGGCCAAGTTTGCGCAGACGTGTTTCCACGCCCGAAATACCCAAACGCTTGTGCGGCTTAGCCAATGAAACAAAGAGTGCCTTATTTCGGTCTTTGCGAGAAGCCAAGTATTGTTGCAGATGTATCTTTGCCCGGGCATTAAAGTAAACGATACGTTCCTTGTTCCCTTTGCCGAAAACAATACATTCACGCTCGTTGAAGTTGATGTCCTCACGGTTAAGTTTCACCAACTCGCCCACACGCATACCAGTGGAAGCCAATATGTCAATGATGGCAAGGTCGCGGATTTCGGTGCAACTGTCACGGAGCTGTTCGATATTCTCATCGCTCAATACCTCTTTTACTTGTGTTCCGGTCTTAACCTTGTGTATTCTGCGGACGGGGCTTTTGATGATGTAATCTTCTTCTTCAAGCCAAGCAAAGAATGAAGAAAATATCCGGCGGATGTTGTCGATAGTTACACGGCTTGACTTGTTCTTCCGCTGGAACACGGCAAGATAGGCCCTGATGTCCTCGGTGGTGTAATCTGTTATCTTTTTAGGCATCTTTTTGAACAACTGCCGAATGGTAGAGCCATAGTATTTGATAGTCGGAGTGGTGCAGCCCTCCACTTGTTTTGCAGACAAGAAGATGTCAAGCAGACGGTCATTCGACACTGCATTTTCATGCAATGTCTCGCCGTCCTCGGTAATAGTGTACTGGCTTACAACCTGAAGCAATACGCTATTAAGGTGAGCTACTTGTTCAAAACTTAACACTTCTGCCATTGCGGTGCTGATTTCTTGGATTAATTTCTCTTTCATATCTTCGTTATTTTTGGGTGAACATAACGAAGAGTAGAAGTTTTTTACTTAACGGTAAAACCAATTCTTGCCAACTGCTTGCGGATTTCATTTTCAAGTGTATGCGATTGGGCGAACGAATCCGACAGTTCGGAAGTAAGCCTCTCCATCTTCTCTTGGAACGGTTCACCGTCATCCTCCACTTCCGCAATGCCAACGTAACGACCGGGAGTAAGGATAAAGTCTTGCTTTTCTATATCCTCAATGGTTGCAATTGCAGAGAAGCCTTTTTCAGTTTCCAGCGTTCCGGCACGGAACTGTTCAAAGGTTTCTGCAATCCGTCCGATGTCATTACCGTGGTCTTCGGTTTCTTCACCACACGACAGTTCACGGTGTGTACGGTCTTTCATATAGCCCATGTTGCGAGCGTCAATGAAAAGCGTCTTGCCCGGTTGAGCCTTTTTCTTCGTCAAGAACCAAAGGCAGCAAGGTATCTGCACATTATAAAACAACTGCGACGGCATAGCTACAATGCCCTCTACCAAATCTGCATTGACAATGTTTTTGCGGATTTCGCCCTCTGTGCCTTGCTGTGAGGAAAGCGAGCCGTTGGCAAGCACTAATCCGATGCGTCCGTTGTCCGCCAAGTGATAAAGCATATGCTGCATCCAAGCAAAGTTGGCGTTGCCCTCCGGCGGTATGCCATATTGCCAGCGAGGGTCGTCACGCAGTTGGTCGCCGCCCCATTTGGAAATGTTGAACGGTGGATTAGCCATGACGAAATCCGCTTTGAGGAACGGATGTTTGTCATCGTGGAATGAATCGCCGAAGCTGTCGCCAAAGTTAGCCTCAATGCCACAAATGGCAAGATTCATTTGTGCCAATTTCCATGTGTTGCTGTTGAGTTCCTGCCCGTAAACAGAAATTTGGTTGATATTACCTCGGTGACGTTCGATAAACTTACTACTCTGTACAAACATACCTCCCGAACCACAAGCCGGGTCAAAGATTTTTCCTTTGTAGGGTTGGATAACCTCAACAATGGTGCGGACAACACATGATGGAGTGTAGAACTCACCGCCTTTCTTACCTTCTTCACGAGCGAACTCTCCAAGGAAGTATTCATATACACGCCCGAGCACATCACGGGCTTCTGTTCCTGTGAAATGCAGGTTGTTTTCAAAAATATCAATTACATTGCCCAAGCGGCGTTTGTCGAGTTCTGGACGGGCATAGTTTTTCGGGAGAATGCTTTTAAGCTGCCTGTTCTCCTGCTCCAACGCTTCCATTGCTGTATCAATGACAACTCCTATTTCAGCAGTAAGCGAAGCCTTGACGATTTTATCCCAACGGGCATCTGTAGGAACAAAAAAGATGTTGTCACCGATATATTCATCAGGGTCTTCCTCAAAGCCGGCACCCTCTGCTACAAGTTCATCGTGCTTAACTTTGAAGCAGTCGTTGATGTATTTTAAGAATACAAGTCCGAGCACTACACTTTTGTATTCGGCAGCATCAAGGTTGCCGCGTAATTCGTTTGCTGAATCCCACAAAGTTTGCTCGATGGTCTTCTTTGCTACATCTTTTGTTTTTGCCTTTTTTGCCATGGTCGTATATAAAAGTAAAACTCCATCACTATCCCTGCGAGGCAGACCAAAGCCTATAAGACAGCGAAGGAGTTTCGTATGTTATTTATTCTTATTCTTCAGGTCATTAGCGCAGTTGCTTTTTCAGTCACAAAGGTAATGCCTTTTCGTGGATTTTCTTGTATAATTCAAAAAAAGTGTATGTATGCACAAAATATAAACACTTTGCGATGTAGGTTTGGTGTCTGCTTATTTCAAGATTGCTCATTAGTATTTTGGTAAGATTACTTCAGAAAACCACACTAAATTCTATAAATATACTATATTTGCGAAGGCTTGTATAATGAGCCCCAATTAATGTGGAACATAGAGCGCAGATAGCACTGGAATGTGAAAGAACAGCCTATATTGAAGTTCCAAGAGAGTTAAGAATTAATAAAAGCGTTAAATATTCGCCCTTCAGAATGTACCATTAAAGATTAAGGCCATATTTCTGATTTATTACATACAAGATATTGAGTAACAATCGGTTGTAAATACTTATTGTTGTATACTTGAAGTTATATTACAATTAGCGATTGTTTTTTTGTTGAAGGGCTCAGCGTCAGATAAACTAATTTTATATGCAATCTTAATGTCTTTCGTCACTTTATTGATAAGCATCATGTATACTTTATATTGCAAAAAGTATTTTAAAGAATGTAAGTTTCGAAATGACATAGATAAACAATTACTACATAAAATGTTAAGCTTTGCCGGATGGAGCTTTTTAGGTAACATCGGATATTCACTCAAAATGCAAGGAATAAATATACTAATCAATCTATTTTTCGGACCTGCAGTAAACGCTGCACGTGGTGTAGCCTATCAAGTAAATGCCGGAATTTATAATTTTGTATCAAACTTCCAAATTGCAATGAAACCGCAAATAACTAAACGATATGCAATGGGAGATACAAATTCAATGATGGTATTAGTACATAATAGTTCCCGTTATTCATTTTTCCTCTTACTGTATTTAACATTACCTGTACTTATCAAAACTCCTTATATATTACATCTTTGGCTAGGTATTGTACCAGAATATACTGTCATGTTTTTACGATTGGTATTGATTGTAACTTTAATAAACAGTATAACTGGACCTGTAGCCACTGCTATACAAGCAAAAGGAAAAATAAAACTATTTCAAACCATAATTTTAGGGATTACATTGCTGGATATACCAATATCCTATATTGTATTAAAATCCGGATATCCACCTTATACAGTCATGTATATATCTATCCTGACAGAACTCATTGCTTTAATAGCACGAATATGGATACTTAATGCATTAATACCTATGCATATTTCCAACTTCATCATAGAAGTGATTGGTCGAAGTCTCTTAGTCTTCATACTTGCAGCTATTATTCCGACAGGGCTGTCCCAATATATTCCTGACACATTCACCGGATTTATACTTATATGTATTATTACTGTAAGTTCAACCACCATCGTACTATTGACAGTCGGACTAAAGACGGCTGAGCGTTCTCTTATTTACAAAAAAGCAATTCGTACCATTCAAACTACAAAATCATAACAATGTGTTCAAAGGCCTTATTTTTACGTAAAAAGTCGACAGGACTTAACAGTATAGAAGAACTGGCATATTCGCTTGCATCCCGAATATCAGGATTAAAAGTTATTACTTTGCCTGAACACGGAAATACCTGGAAAGGAATCATTCGAAATATTAGGTTCGCTCAAAAACACCAAGGAGATATCAATCACATTTTTTCACCTGAAATAGCTTATATCTCTCTATTTTTAAAAGGTAATGTAATTCTCACTTGGCATGATACAGGAACTCTATTACAATCATCATCTTTCCTAAAGCGATTTATTAGAAAATGGTTCTGGTTCATTCTGCCTAATCATTTTGCCAAACATATCACCTGTATTTCCCAATATACAGCGAATGAAATCAAACAGATAACTCCAAGAGTAAAAAATAAAATCAGCATTGTCTATAATCCCTATAATGAAGTTATTCATTTTCACCCAAAAGAATTCCGAAAAGAAAATCCTCATATCCTCCATATTGGAACAGGCATGCGCAAAAATCTGCTACGCACAATAAAAGCATTACGCAATATACCCTGTACACTAATCATTGTAGGGATTTTAAAACAAGAACATATAGAGCAATTAAAAAAGAATCATATCCAATATAAAAATTATTTGGATATTCCCTTTCAAAATATCATTAGATTATACCAAGAATGTGACATCGTCAGTTTTCCTTCTTTATATGAAGGTTTTGGAATGCCTATAATAGAGGCCAATGCTACTGGAAGAGTTTTACTAACCAGTAAAATAACTTCTATCCCAGAAATAGCAGCAAATACAGCTCACTATATCAATCCTTATGATGTAAGCTCCATTAGAAAAGGATTTCAAAAACTTATCTCAGATGATAAATATAGGGAAAAATTAATTTTACGAGGCATTGCAAATGCCAAGAGGTTTACAATTAAACACATAACGGAAGAATATGAAAACATTTACAATAGCTAAGCCTATCTCCATAAGCATAGACAACTTCTATATACAAGTACTTCCTTTTATATTATTTTTCATTTCTATTTTTTTTGACTCAGCAAATGGATACATCCAGGAATTTAAAGGAGTGCATTTACCAATCGGAATAGCTTTTAGAGGATTCATATTATGCCTAACTATGAAGTTTTTACTAAAAAAATTTAAGCACATTATTAACTCTCTTATTTTGGATTATTACAATCCTAATTTCAATGGCATTTGCTATTTGGTCTTTTACAGGAAAATATATAGATGCAGCAATGGACATAGACTATCTATTCAAGTTTGTCTACACCTTCTGCATCCTTTTTTATTTTTATTATTACCGTAAAATATTCAGCCTTGAGAAATTAATCAGACTTGTTGTTTATACAACTTCACTTATAGGTGCAATTAATATATTCTCTATGATTACACAAACCGGGATTCTTTCATACAGTGATAAATTTGGATTCGGATACTCTGGATATTACGCAGACGGCAATGCATTGGGAGTATATATGGTTCTAGCTGTATTACTTTGTATTTGGTATTCCTTTTACAAACGGAATGTATTTTATTTTTTACTGACATTTATTGCATCAGTCGGAACAATTCTTATCGGTTCTCGTGTCGGTATTATTGGAATTCTGACAGATTGGGGACTTTTCTTAGGCTATTTCTTTTTTTTCAAAGACAGCCTTATTCGGCTCCGATGGCAAACCCGGATACTTATAATATTTTGTATGTCAATCGCTATCGTATATTCTGCTATCATAACATATGAAACTATTATTCAATATGATAATTTTACACTTGAACGCTTTTCAGCTAATTCGTTAGTATCATCAAGAGAGCAATTGATCAATACCGGTAAACAAGTTATTTCTGAATTCAACTTAACAGAGGTTCTTTTGGGTAAGGGTATTTCAGGAGGACGATTTGCTGTAGCAAGCATATACGACCCAGAAGAAAAAGTAAAAAATATAGAATCTGATTTTTACGATATCATATTATCCTTCGGATTTGTTCTGGGAGGGCTTATCATCCTTGCACAACTTTTTTTAGTATTCCAGTTCATCCGACCTTTTTTTATAAAAAGAAGTCGGAATTCTTTATCATTTATAACAAGTATAGGAAGTATACTATGGTTAGGAATCGCCTATACAGCAGGACATGCTTTTTTTTCAACTCAATTAGCTCCACTGTTAGGAGTTTACTGGGTAATTAGTAATCATCTTTATTTTAATCATGATATCCAATAAAAGTAAAAATATCCTAACTATAGGAACTGACACAAACGGCAAAGGAGGGATTGCAATCCTCATACAATCTTATTCAAAGATGTTCAAGAAATTTAATTTCATTGCTTCACATCAAGAAGGAAATCTGTTTAAGAAAACAGCATTAAGCATATCTGCCTTATTACGATGTTGCTATTATTGTATATTCAAGCCAATCCGAATTGTGCATATACATACAGCATCATTTACTGATTTTTATCGTCAATCGATTTATGTATTTTGTGCTAAAGTTTTCAGAAAAAAAGTCATTTTACATATACATGGAGCAAAATTTGAACAATTCTACGAGAATCACCGATCTTTTGTTCGATTTGTCTGCCATAAAGCAGATGTATTGGTGACTGTTTCTAATTATTTTATCGATTATTTAAAAGAACAAAAACTCAATAATAATATTTTTCTCCTTCCCAATGTCACCTATAAGCCCAGTGTTGGTCCCATTAAAAAGAACGACCAAAAGCTCCATCTTCTTTTCATTGGAGCCATAGATAGTAGAAAAGGAATATTTGATGTATTAGAATGTTTTGCGAAAAACAAAGAAATGTTGCAAAACAAAATTATCTACCATATTGGAGGTACAGGAGATACAAAAACTATGAATGAATTCATACAGCAACATCAACTTTCTTCTTTTATCAAATACCATGGATGGGTAGACAATGAAAGAAAAGAAAAATTATTCCGAACTGCTGACATATTTGTCCATCCTTCTATTTTTGAATCATTTGGTATATCCATTCTTGAAGCCATGTCCTACCAACTGCCCATAATTGCAACACCAGTTGGAGGTATTACAGATCTTGTTGAAAACAATGTTAACGGTATTCTTATTGAACCTGGAAATAAGAAACAACTTTACGAAGCAATCCTATTTTTAATCGATCATCCAGAATATCTTTCAGAAATGGGACATCAATCTGGAAAGAAAGCAGAAAAATTCTATCCTCCAGCAATAGAAAAACAATTGGATCATCTATATCAATCATTAGAAAAATAGAACTACATTTTTCTAAATTCAATCTATAATTCAACATATATTAATCAATAAAAATTCATATGAATATTTTTATCAAGTCAGTTCTTATAAAAGCTGCAACTCCATTCTCCCCTCTATTAAAGAAATTTCCCAATATAATTTGGAAGATCAGATATTGTAAAGATTATAAAAAGTTCCCCAATTTAAAGAAGCCACAGTCATTTATGGAAAAAATTCTATGGCTATCACTTTATTCTGACACTTCTATGTGGAGTAAATTAGCCGACAAATACAGAGTAAGAGAATATGTGATTGATAGATGCGGAGAACAATATGTAAACAAAATTTATGGTATATACAATTCAGCTATAGAAATCGACTATAGCCTATTGCCTAAATCCTTTGTATTAAAAACGACAAATAGCTGTGCAACAAATATTATAGTAAAGGATAAAAATATCCTAAATATAAAAGAGACAAATCATAAATTAAATAAATGGTTAAAATTTCCATATGGAGAATTAACCGGACAATTGCATTATACACAGATAGAACCTCTTATTATTGCAGAAAAATTTATGGAGCAGACAAAAAAAAGCGAACAATCACTCATCGATTACAAATTTTTTTGCTTTAATGGAGTTCCTAAATATGTCGTTATTTATTCAGACAGGGAAGAAAACACACATAATTATTCGGTTATGGTTTATGACATGGATTGGAATGCCTATCCTGAATTTGTAAATTCTCGCTGTCCGATATCAGATATAATTCCTCGTCCAAGCGCATTAGAAGAAATGATATCAATTGCTTCACGTTTATCTGAACCCTTTCCTTTCGTTAGAGTAGATTTATATCTTATCAACGGATCCCCTATCTTTGGAGAAATGACTTTTACTCCAGACGTCATCAGTAATATTACCCCAGAACTGACAGATCAAATGAGTAAATGGATTGACATCACCAGTTTAAAACAGCAACTATGATAGTAAAAATCAGAGAAATAATCAGAGACTGTATCACCTTCGGGATGCATTTTATTTATACACGAATCTATCAAATGAATATTGATAAAAGCGCAAAACTCTCATTTGGTGCCAAACTCGATAAAAGTAATCCCAAAGGAGTACACATTGGAGAAGAAAGCTTCATTGCATCTGGAGCTGTTATTTTAGCTCATGACTTTTCCAAACCTGCTAAAGCCGACACCTACATTGGTAAACGTTGCTTTATTGGCGTAAATGCGATCATCATGTGTGGAGTAAAAGTTAACGATAACGTAATTGTCGGAAGCGGATCTGTCGTTACAAAAGATATACCTGCCAACTGCATCGTAGCCGGTAATCCTGCCAGAATAATCAAAGAAGGTATTCAGACCAAAAAATTCGGACAATTAATGCAACAATCATGAACGACAACAGAATACAACTAAACGGAATAAAAGTCCACCCCTTTCCCTCAGATTCCAGTTTGCTGGAATATGTGGAGGAACATAAAGGGATATTAGTAGCGATAAATGCGGAGAAGATACTGCATGCGAACGAGCAAATACAAAATATTGTGAACAGGAATATTGGATATTGCGATGGCATAGGAGCAGTTATGGCAGTGCGGCAGCACGGAGCCGTGGATGCCGTCAAGATCGCGGGATGCGAACTGTGGTTGAAGATTATAACAGCTCTGTATCAAAAAGAAAAAACCTTCTACTTGGTCGGGAGTAAACAGCCCGTAATAGAGAAGACCATCTCCCGATTGAAAGAAGACTTTCCCGGAATACAGATAACGGGGTACCGTAACGGATACATACAAACAGAGACAGAACAGGAAGAACTGATCGAAGACATCAAGACAAAACAGCCGGATGTCATATTCGTTGCAATGGGATCACCCAAACAAGAGTTATTGATGGAAAAAATGTATCAGGCACATCCCGCAATTTACCAAGGATTAGGAGGAAGTTTCGACGTCTATACAGGGAACGTGAAACGAGCACCCGAATGGTGGATAAAGCACAATCTCGAATTTGCATACCGCCTATTGAAACAACCTTCGCGCATCAAACGACAAATACATTTAATCAAATTCTTGATACTGGTCAAGACTGGAAAAATCTAAACAGAAACAACATGAAGAAAATAATGCTCGTCTTCGGAACCCGTCCTGAAGCAATTAAAATGGCACCATTAGTAAAAGCTTTCCAACAGAAAAAAAATAAATTTGAAACCATCGTCTGTGTTACCGGACAACACAGGAAAATGCTGGACCAAGTCCTAAAGCTTTTTAATATCCGACCCGATTACGATCTCAACATAATGAGGCAAGGACAGGACCTATACGATATAACAGCCCGGGTACTGACTGGAATGAGAGGAGTTCTGCAGGAAGCGAAACCAGATATCGTCCTGGTCCATGGAGATACCACAACTTCGACAGCTTCAGCACTCGCGGCCTTCTACCAACAAATACCGGTCGGTCATGTAGAAGCAGGGTTACGCACGCACAACATCTACAGTCCTTGGCCGGAAGAAATGAATACCCTACTTAAGCAACTTGACACCGAACTGATGTCTGCAGGTTATGAAACAACTCCACTTGCCGAACAAAACAGCCGCAAACTGGTTTTAATAACAGGTCATCGCCGGGAAAACTTCGGCGATGGATTTATCCAAATATGCCGGGCAATAAAGACTCTGGCAGAGCAGTATGCGGAGGTAGACTTTGTCTACCCTATGCACTTGAACCCAAATGTAAGGAAGCCCATTCACGAAATATTCGGAAATGCTTATCTCCCTAACCTGTTCTTTATAGAGCCTTTGGAGTATCTTCCTTTCGTCTATCTAATGGAGAAGTCGACACTTGTCCTAACCGATAGCGGAGGCATACAAGAAGAGGCTCCGGGTTTGGGAAAACCGGTGCTTGTCATGCGTGACACAACAGAACGGCCGGAAGCACTTGACGCAGGGACAGTGAAGTTAGTAGGAACAGATTACGCCCGGATTGTAACTGAAGTGTCCCACTTACTGGATGACAATACCTATTATAACCGTATGAGCCAAGCAGTAAACCCCTATGGAGACGGAACTGCAAGCCAACGAATCGTTCAAACAATAGAAAAAGTAATATGAAAAATCTTGACAAAAAACAAGCTGTATTATGCCATCGAAAGCCGTTAGGTCGTCAAAGGACAAGACAACGGTATCTGCCACAATGTATCATTGGATTCCTGCTCCTGCTAATATCAATTGCCATACAGGCACAAATCCCACAGGAATTAATTGATAAAGCCCGTGCTGCCGGGATGACAGAGGAACAAATACAAAGAGAAATAGCCAAACACAGGACAGAACAAACCGGTATCAACCAAATCATTAAGCCTGCTACAGAAAATACCGTATCCGACCGTTCCCATCCTACTCAGCAAGCACTACTCCCACTGACGGAGCAACGCGACGAACATAAACCGAAGCAGCCTTTGGAAAATATTGTTTTTGGGCGTGAGATCTTTTCCGATAAGAATTTGACATTCGAACCGGATCTGAATATGCCGACGCCTAAAAATTATGTTCTATCAGCAGGAGACGAGTTGCTGATCAATGTATGGGGAGATTCGGAACTGAACTTGAAACTCAGTATTTCTCCCGACGGAACGATCTTGATCCCCAATGTCGGTCCCGTATCCCTAAGCGGACTGACTATCGAGGCGGCAGAGAATCGCATCCGGCAGGAATTGGGTAAAATCATGGCAACGCTTGACGGCAGTCAACCTAACACATTCGTTTCTGTCGGACTGGGGCAAATTCGCAGCATTAAAGTCAATATTGTCGGCGAAGCCGTCGCACCCGGGACCTATACACTCTCATCTCTCGCCACGCTTTTCAACGCCCTTTATGCAGCAGGAGGAGTAAACGATATCGGATCACTGAGAAACATAAAAGTATACCGGAACAGCAAAGAGATCGCCAGCCTCGATGTATACGACTATCTGCTGAATGGTAAATATGAAACGAATATACGTCTGGAAGACAACGACATGATCATTATCGGTCCCTACGAACAGCTTGTCACCGCCGGTGGTAAAGTGAAAAGAGACCGTACATACGAACTTCGACGAGGAGAGACACTTGCCGACCTGCTCGACATGGCAGGTGGTTTTACAGGAGATGCCTACACTGGCAGTATACGAGTGAAACGCAAAGCCGGCGACCGCTACAAGATTGCCACAGTTAACGAAGAACAATTCCAAACATTTGTGCTGCAAGACGGCGATTCGCTGATGGTGGATTCAGTCATCCCCTACTACGATAACCGAATTATCATTTCCGGTGCAGTCTGGCGTCCTGGCGAATATGAGTTGAGTCCGGACGTACATACTGTCAAACAATTGATAGAACAGGCTTCGGGACTTAAAGGAGACGAATTTGTAGGACGCGCACAGATCACAAGGCTCAACCCAGACTTCACCAGTTCGGTTATCGCCATCAATATTGTAGACATTTTGAACGGGAAGGTTCCTGACATCGAACTACAGAAGGAGGACCAACTATATATCCCTTCCCTGTTTGACCTCCATGAACCTTATACCGTCAAAGTGAGCGGAGCAGTCAACGCTCCCGATACCGTATTGCCCTTCCGCAAGAATCTGACAGTAGAGGATGTTATCGTCCTCGCCGGCGGCCTGCGCGAAGCAGCCTCAATCATCAACGTAGAAGTGGCACGACGGCTCAAAGATCCGTCCGCCACCCGGAGCAGTAACCAGACAGCCGAGACATTTAACTTCACCCTCGACGAAGGACTGGCAGTAACCTCCGGCGATACGCTTTTCACCCTCGAACCATTCGACGAAGTATTCGTCCGTTTCTCACCTGGTTACCAAAAGCAACAAGTAGTGAAAGTCGGAGGCGAGATTACTTTTGCCGGCAACTATACTTTAAAGAAAAAGAATACGCGTTTAAGCGAACTGATTGCACAATCGGGCGGCATCACTCCAGACGCCTATGTGCGGGGAGCCAGTCTAAAACGTAAACTGACGACAGATGAGTTGCGCCAAATCGAAACTCTCTTACAATTGAGTAACAATAGCAAGCAAAGTCGTGACTCGATCTCCGTTTCGCTTGCCAACCTGAAGGAGTATCCCGTAGGCATCGACCTACAAAAAGCGCTCGCCCATCCGGGAAGTGCCGACGACCTAGTGTTACGCGACGGAGATGTGCTTTACATCCCCCAACAGCAAAGTACGGTGAAGGTGAGCGGTTCCGTTACCTATCCTAACAGTGTGACCTATACAAAAGGAATGGACGTCCGTGACTGTCTCTCACAGGCTGGCGGCTACAACGACATTGCCCGCAAATATCCCATCGTTATCTACATGAACGGAAAAGTGGCGACCACACAACGTAAAATGATTTTCTTCAAACGTTACCCCAAAGTCGAGCCTGGCTGCGAAATCGTAGTCCCCGCCAAGACACAACGCGACCGCCGAGCAAGCCTGGCAGAAATCATGAGTGTCGGCAGTTCCGTCACCTCAATGGCAGCAATGATAACATCAATGATCAATCTTTTAAAGTAAATAAATGGACAAAAACAATCATACCCCATCGTCTCCACAATCGGAGATCGATTTGATCGCCCTCTCCGGCTACCTGTGGAAAAAACGACGTTTCTTCATAAAATGCTGCGGAATTGCAACAGTGGCGGGACTCATCATTGCTTTCAGCATACCCAAAGAATTCACCACAACGGTGAAACTGGCTCCCGAAACCACCGATGCCACAAGCAAGATGAGCAACCTCGGCGGACTGGCAGCCATGGCAGGAATAGACCTCGGTTCAGCCTCCGGCCAGGATGCTTTGTCACCCAACCTCTATCCTGATATTGTGCACAGTACACCTTTTCTGTTGGAGCTCTTTCCCGAAAAGGTAACCGACAAGGAGAAAAAGTACACGACTACTCTATATGATTACATAGCCGGCCATCAGCGCTTCGCTTGGTGGAGCATCCTTATGAAAGCGCCCCTAAAAGGAATAGCAGCCCTCCGTTCGTTCTTCTCCGGTAACGAAGAGAACGATGGAGATCTCAATCCCTTCCAACTCACCCACAAGCAAGAGGATGTACTGAAAAACCTACGCCAGCGCATCACCGTCTATGTCGATAAAAAAACACAAGTCGTTACTCTCGGTGTCAGCATGCAAGACCCGCTGATCTCAGCAGACGTGGCGCACAGTATCGTGATAAAGTTACAGACCTATATCACACATTACCGGACGCAGAAAGCAAAGAAAGATCTGGAATTTACAGAAAAAGTGCTAAAAGAATCCCGCAGTGCCTATTACAAAGCACAGCAGGCTTATGCAGCTTTTGAAGACGGTAACAAGAACATTATCTCCGCCAGTTACCGCACCGAGCAAGAGCGTTTACGCAACGAAATGACTCTTACGTTCAATGTATATAACACGTTAGCGCAAAAGCTCGAACAGGATAAACTCCGAGTACAGGAACAGACACCGGTCTACACCATTATCGAACCGGCAACTGTTCCTCTCAAAGCTTCCTCTCCCAAGAAATTACTGATTTTGGTAGCATTCATCTTCCTCGCTTTCATCGGGGGATGCGGATATCTGATCATCAAGGAATATGCAATCCCTCCGTCGCCGAGATCTGAAACGTAATCCGAAAATCGCAATCCAGAATCCGGATTGCGATTTTCGGATTACGATCTACTCACCTGCAATCCCTTATCCGACAAGCTCATTTCGACAAAACGGGCATTGTCATTCTGCGGATCTGCCGTGAGAAGGCGGCGGATCTGCAAAGAGGCTTCCGGGTCTTTGGCTACGATATAAAGATAGCCACCTCCGCCAGCACCAGGAAGTTTATAGCCTAATGCATAATCCTTGATGCGAGAAATGAGCCGTTCCACAGCAGGCGGATTTGTCCCGGCATCAAGTGCCTTGTTTTGTTCCCAACTCTTACCGACCAATCGCCCGTATGAAGCGAAATCACCCCTAAGGATTGCCTCGTACATATCCAATGCATGCACTTTCATTTCAGAAAGCAGACGAAGATGGGAACCACTGTTCAAGAACATTCCACGTACGATTTCAGCAAGAATATCCTTCGCCGTACGGGTAATTCCCGTGTAGTAAAGCAAGTGGCAGACACGATACTCCGGTTCGGTAAAAAGATATTCCGGAAGCCAGCGCACCGACGGATTCTGGTGGAAACCCTCACCCGTCTGCAATAGTTTCAATCCATGTAACACCCCTCCATACTGATCTTGCCAGCCTCCTCCGGTCGTGAGCAACTGCTCAAGGATCAGCGTCCGGTTACCAATCTCGTTCTTATCCCACGCCAAGCCACAAAAATCCGACAATGCACCCAATACCGTAGCCGCAAGAATCGAACTGGTTCCCAGGCCAGAACCGGCAGGAATCGCAGCCAACAACGTCACTTCCAACCCGCATCCGAATGCTTTCAGTTGCTCTTCCAACGAAACATAGCAGCCTGCTGAGAATTCGGGTATAAACCCGGCCAAAGCCAACGCCGCTTTCGGGATGGAGAAAGGAGAGCCGACCTTGTTGAAATCACGCAGTTCGTCCCAAGTCGAAATGCACTCCATCGCCCCGATATCGATGGAACGAAGAATGATACGAAACTCACGAGTCGGTTTCACATAAACCTGCAAAGGTGGTTGACCGTTCAACTCGATCGCCACGTTCACGACATTACCACCGGCATACATGCAGTAAGGGGGGGTATCCGTCCATCCTCCAGCCAAGTCGATACGCACGGGACTGCGCCCCCAAACAATCTGATCGCGATAGACATTAAGACGAGGCATCTGTTTCTCATCAGCAATCGTATTGATCAAACCTTCACGCAACAACGAGAATGCCTGCTGCTGTTCCACCATGCCCCGTTCATCTCCTGAAAGTTGCAGCACACAGGCACGAAACATATGGTCATGCACACGCTTCATCAGCGGAGCATCCGCTGGTAAACCCTTAGGCAACATAATTCCTCCGGCAACAAATTCGGAGGCAGCATCCGCCAGATCCAACTGATAGAAAATACTTTTGTCATGATTGGCAGCAAGCATCGACCAGTTTTTCTTCCTGAACGCTTCGCGCTGAGCAAACAGGCGGCGGAGATTTGCACAATCAGAAAGCCTGTTTGCAGACATCTTTTCAGCTACTTCCCACACCTTGCGTCCTTCATCCAGATAAGGTTCAGATACCATCCAACGTAACACAGCCCCCAACTCGTCCATACTCCGGCAGACAGGGAATAAGGCCGCATTCTGTATGTCGGCACAGGCCGGCAAATTGATACCCCTCTCCGCAGACCATTCCACTATGGCACGCCCCATAAAGAGAGTAGATTCATTCGCCGTATTTCCTTTGAAAGTATCATTGAAACCATACGGGCGTGCCACCCATCCTTCATCACCGACAGGCACGACATCAATGCACACACCGGAAGGAACGTGTAACTCCCAATCGTTCACCGGAACACCCGTAATCACATGCCGATCGGCAAGCGTCCATCGTTTCCCGACAAAACTGTTTTCGACCCACAGTTCTGAATTATCAGAGGTCAGCGAACAAAAAACTTCGGCATTCTGAACAAACATGGCAGGATGTGGTTTCACCTTACGCTGCATGATCGCCCGCTGGTCGCGCACAAGATTCTGCACCGACAGCGTCGAGGAAATCAGCTCCCGGCTTGTACCATAATGATAAAACTCACCACCCGGCAAAGGTAAGATAGCGACAGTCAACGCATTCAGTTCTTCGTCAGTTATACGTGGATGCCCCCCAAGAGCAAGACCAAACTCAGAATACAGGTCATATTCCTTCATCTGTTTCCCATCCGATTCGTAGGAATGCTTCATCAGGAGTTCCACCGCCCGGTCACTGAGCAGCCAGACACCTATATCCATCAGGAAGAGATGCGTCCCCGCCAGCCGTCCCAACTCATCGAGAGTGGGCTTTTGAAGCATGAAATCGAGCTGGTCAGGAGATTTGCGGTCCGACACGAAGACCCCGTGGCGAGTGGCGAGTGCAGGATCCACCCACAAACCATAACAGACAACATCAGCCTCAGCAATCTCTTGCAACGGCTCGCTGTTACGCAGATAAACATCGCCACTGGCAATCAGCGTATGCAGCGAATCCGGCGCCTTGCGCATGATCTCCTCATACAACGGAAGTTGAAGCGAAAGGAGGTTCTGAGATAATTTCTGTCCCCTCGCCCACCGGAACACCGGAATCGGTGTCAATATCTTGCCCGAAGGTGCATATCCCGGTAAACGTCGGCTCTGCCCTCCGGCATGCAATAAAATCCGCTTTTCACGCGCCAGCCATTCTCCTGTCGACAACGTTCCAGCAGTATCGTCATCCCGGCGGCAAGCCTCAAGTAACCAAGTTGTTCCTCCACCCGATCCCAGACGGGCACCTATAGGATCAGACGTACAAAACCAGTCTGCCGGATCGGCATTAGCTATCTCGTGAAAACTGCCAACCAAGTTAGGCGGCAGCGACAATAATTTCTTCATATCCTACTATTCTTTCCAGCAAATGTACTCCTTTCCCCTTTCACTGCGTAAAATTTAATTTAATTTTTACTTTCAGAGGCTGTTTCGTTTAAATTATTATATCCACCTTTGTAGAGGGAATGCACTCTTATAATCACACGACAATAAAAAAAGTTGGTAAATACTAATCCCCTCCTTCATTTCTATTTCTGAAGTATCTTTAGTTATTCATTTAATATTCAGATAGTATGATATACGGTTATGTAAGAGTCAGTACGGATAAACAAAGTACTGAAAATCAACGCTTCGAGATTGAAAACTATTCAAAAGCGAAAGGTTTCCGTATCGAACGTTGGGTAGACGAAACAATCAGCGGAACAACAAGTGTATCGAATCGCCAACTTGGCAGATTATTAAAACAAATTCGTAAAGGAGACACGCTTGTAACAACAGAACTATCAAGGCTTGGACGTAATTTGATGCAAGTCATGAGCTTCCTTCACCAATGTATGGAACGGGATATCATCGTCCTTACAGTCAAAGAACGCTATGAATTAGGGAATAATATCAATAGTAAAATTCTGGCCTTCGCTTTTAGCCTAAGTGCAGAAATCGAACGCAATCTGATTTCACAACGTACCCGCGAAGCACTTGCGCGTAAAAAAGCGGAAGGCACGAAACTCGGTCGTCCGAAAGGCAAAAAGACCATGCAGGTCAGGTTGTCCGGAAAAGAAAATGTCATCAAGAAAATGATCAATGAGAAATGCTCGATGAACGAAATCGCCGAAAAATTCGGAGTAAACCGCCAGACTCTGCGTGATTTCCTGCGGAACACATTCCCGGACTGGAGGAAATATAGATATATTAAGTAATCGGACCTTCATGGCCTTAATTGTCTGAATGTTAATCTATGTAACCTTAATAAATTGTTTTTGAGGTAATTTATTATCAGTCAATACGGCATGCCCGACGGGGCAAGATGATCTGCATACTAAATAATCCAATACCTCTGCACGCTGTACCACCAGCGTGCAGCAGGTTTTGTATGCTTTATTCTTTCCTCCGATAAAGTGAATATTTCCCTTTTCACCCAATCACGAGTTGCACATTTCCTTTCTAGCTCCCTTTATTTCAAAATCTTTATTGAATATTATACTACAAATTAGAGAATAAAAAATAATTGTTTTACCTTTGACAGATACGTCGAATCTTATAAACAAGCAGTAGGGGGAAGACACATGTTGCCTTGAAATTGAAGAAACGATGGGTTTTGAAACGTAAAAGAGCCGGAATGTATGGGGAATTCCTACACTTCCGGCTCTGATATTTTAGAACTTTTGTCCTATTCCTCTCGAACCAGACAAAACAACCTATTACTAATCTAAAAATCTAATACCATGAAAAAACACACTACGCTTATATAACCGGAGCATGTGGCAAAAAGTTCACTACGATCCAATAATTGACAAAGAAATCCGTTCCGGTTGTTTAATTCCCGAATAGCCGTTATATTTGTACCTTGGTTTGAAATAAAAATACAGACATTATAAAACATATAAATATATGCATAACTGGTTTGAATGCAAAGTCTCCTTCGAGAAGATCATGGAGAATGGAGCACAAAAGAAAGTGACGGAACCCTATTTGGTCGACGCCCTGTCGTTCACGGAAGCGGAAGCCCGCATCATCGAAGAAATCCGCCCCTTCGTATCCGGGGAATTTACTGTAACAGACATCAAACGCGCCCGTTTGTCAGAATTGTTCTTCAACGAAAATGGCGACCGTTTCTATAAGATCAAGGTTTACTTCATCACCCTCGATGAAAAAAGCGGAGCCGAAAAGAAAACAGCTGCACAGATGCTGGCACAGGCGTCTAACCTGAAAGATGCCATCGCCGTATTGGAAGACGGAATGAAGGGAACGCTTGCCGACTATACCATCGCCTCCGTTACAGAAACCCAACTGATGGATGTCTTTCCTTTTGACGCCAACAGTGTCCCTGCGGAAAAGAAATCAGAGGAAGAACTGATTGCCGAACAGAAAAAACAGGCGGAAACAAAAGAAGCATGAACATCACTGAAAATATAACAAGACTGAAAGCATCGCTGCCGGCAGGTGTCACGTTGGTAGCGGTCTCCAAGTTCCATCCCGTCGAGGCATTGCAGGAAGCCTACAATGCGGGACAACGTGTATTTGGTGAAAGCAGGGCCCAAGAATTGACAGCTAAACAAAAAGTATTGCCCAGTGACATCGAATGGCATTTTATCGGCCCATTGCAAAGCAACAAGGTAAAAGACATTGCCCCGTTCATCCACACGATACACAGTATCGACTCGTTAAAACTTTTGCAGGAAGTCAACAAGCAAGCGGCTAAACATGATCGTATCATCCGTGTCCTGTTGGAGATACATATCGCGCAAGAAGAAGCCAAGCACGGCTTCAGTCCTGACGAATGCCGTGAACTGCTATACAATCTGTTGCCCGAAGCCCTTCCCTACATCCGGATATGCGGACTAATGGGGATGGCGACCAACACCGACGACACATCTCTGATCAAAAATGAGTTTCATAATATCCATGAACTTTTCACTGAACTGAAAAACTCGGTATTCAAGGGTGACGAATATTTTTGCGAATTATCAATGGGAATGAGCCACGACTATCCGATCGCCATCCGCGAAGGTAGTACGATGATACGCATAGGAACCAGCATTTTCGGAGAACGGGAATATTGAGTTTTAACCATTTTAAAGAGCAAGAACAGATAAGGTAGAAAATAATTCTCTATTTTTGTAATCGTTGAACATAATTGAATCTGACATGATTGACATTAAAACACAATATGCGGGACTGACACTCCGTAACCCGCTTATCGTCGGAAGTTCCGGTTTGACAAACAACGCGGAACGAAACAAGGAATTTGAAAAAGCCGGTGCAGGTGCGATCGTACTGAAATCACTCTTCGAAGAGCAGATTGAAATGCAAAGCGATATACTGATGCAGGATTCGGACTATCCCGAAGCAGCCGATTACATACGCGGTTATGTAAAGGCGAATCAGATAAACGATTATCTGGAACTGATCCAGAAGACGAAAGAATTATGCACCATTCCGGTTATCGCAAGTATCAACTGCTATAAATCGGATGCATGGATCGAATTTGCCCGCCAGATCGAATTAGCAGGTGCTGATGCCTTGGAACTAAACGTGTTCTTCTTGGAAACAGACCTCACATACAACAGTGAAAACATGCGTGACTTGTATGTCAGCATTATTCGTAAAGTGAAAGAAACTGTTTCGATCCCTGTCATGATCAAGATGAGCAAAATGGTCGGTAATATTCCAGCTGTAGCCCATACGCTGACAGTTAACGGGGCGGACGGAATCGTCCTCTTCAACCGTTTTTACCAACCGGATATCGACATCAACAATATGCAAATTGTCTCAGGTAACGTTTTCAGTAACCATTCCGACCTGAGTGACACGCTTCGCTGGACAGCAATCGTTTCAGGTAAGATACCCGGAATCAGCATCGCTTCCTCTACTGGAGTGCACGATTGGGAAGATGTCATCAAATGCTTGCTTGCAGGAGCCGACGCCATACAGATGTGTAGCGCCGTCTATACACATGGAGCAGAAATTATCTCACAGGTGCTTACCTGTATTGAAGAATGGATGCACCAAGCGCATTATCAGTCGCTTGACCAGTTTAAAGGCAAACTAAACTATGCCAACATCTCCAATCCTGCGATGTATGAACGCTCGCAGTTCATGAAATATTTCTCCAACAGAGATTAAACAAACAAGACTCTGTCTCATCCGGCAAAAAATTATTTCAAAAGGATGCATGCTTTCAGATAATAGCATGCATCCTTTTATTCCACAAAACACACTCTCTTTTTATCACCAGACAAAATATTTTCCACTAAACATTATTTATATTGAAAATATTATATATCTTTGTACCCATCAACAACATATAAGAATATGGAATCAATTTGTGCAATAAAAGATATATACAAAGCTTTATACCAGTTCGAGAAAACCTTTGCGGAGGTACACGATATTACGATCAATGAGGCCATGTTACTCTGCTGCCTGAAAGACGGAGAAACGAAATCCGCAGGTATGATCTGCGAATATATAGGTCTGTCCAACTCACGCGTTTCGAAAGTGATCACAGCCGTAGAGAATAAAGGTTATATCCGCCGCAACATCAACAAAAACGACAAACGGCAGATGTGCTTCTCCCTCACTCCTGGCGGAAAAGAAAAAATACAGCAGATGATGAATGCAGAACTGTGTTTCGACGGATTGTTTGAGAAACTGAAAACTTGTATGGAAAAAGGTTGAACCTTTTTTTATCCCAATATTGTCCATTAACAAATATGTATAATACAAATAATATTTTTACAACATGAACTACCTGATTATAGGAGGAGTAGCCGGAGGAGCTACCGTTGCAGCACGTCTGCGCAGAATGGATGAAAAAGCCAATATCATCTTGTTCGAACGAGGAAAATATGTATCGTATGCAAACTGTGGCCTACCTTATTATATCGGTGACACGATCAACAACCGAGAAAAGCTGTTCGTACAGACAGCAAAAGGTTTCACAGACCGTTTCCGGATTGACATTCGCACGGAACAGGAGGTAACCGCTATCCGTCCGGATAAAAAAGAAGTGGAAATCAAGAACCTATCCACAGGCGAGACATACACCGAAACATACGACAAACTGGTACTTTCACCGGGAGCCGAACCGCTCCGGCCTGGTATCGAAGGGATCGGAAGCAAGAAAATATTCACGCTCCGTAATGTGCCGGACACCGATACGATCAAAAATTATGTCAATACTGAAAATCCGAAACGTGCTATTGTTGTGGGTGGAGGCTTTATCGGACTGGAAATGGCGGAAAATCTGCACGACTTAGGTATACAGGTCGACGTGGTAGAAATGGCCAACCAAGTGATGGCTCCGTTGGACTTCTCGATGGCAGCAATCGTGCACCGACAACTAACCGATAAGGGAGTCGGACTGCACTTAGAAGATGGTGTCAGCCGCTTTGAAGAAAAAGACGGTGGTGTGACCGTACACCTCCGCAGCGGCAAACAGATCGCTACCGACATGGTTTTGTTGAGCATCGGAGTACGCCCGGAAACCAAACTGGCAAAAGATGCGGGACTCGCCATCGGAGAACGGGGCGGCATCGCCGTAAACGATTATATGCAAACTTCCGATGCCGATATATATGCCCTCGGCGACGCAGTCGAAGTACGCCATCTCGTAACCGGACAGCCGGCCCTTATTCCGCTGGCAGGGCCGGCAAACAAGCAGGGACGCATCGTGGCAGACAATATCGTATTCGGCAACAAAAAGAAATATCCGGGATCAATCGGAACTTCCATTGCGAAAGTATTCGACCTGACAGTTGCCGCAGCCGGTGCGAATGCAAAGTTATTACAACAGAACAATATACCCTATATCTCTTCCTACACACATGGGGCCTCTCATGCCGGATATTATCCGGGAGCCGTTCCCCTGTCCATCAAAATATTGTTCGCTCCGGAAAACGGGAAATTGTTAGGCGCCCAGATTGTCGGCTTCAACGGTGTAGACAAACGTATCGAGATGCTGGCACAAGTGATACAGCGAGGCGGTACAGTCCACGACCTGGCGGAATTGGAACATGCCTATGCACCTCCCTATTCGTCAGCTAAAGATCCCGTGAATATGGCCGGATTCGTTGCAGAAAATATTTTGAATAAAAAGTCCCGGATCATCCAATGGCGCGAGCTCGCAGAACTTCCGGCCGATACGATTCGAATCGATGTCCGTACACACGACGAATATAAATTAGGCACGATTCCCGGATTTATAAACATACCGGTAGATGAATTGCGAGAACATTTAGACGAACTGCCAAAGGAGAAACCGATCGTCGTAACCTGTGCAGTCGGACTGCGTGGTTACCTGGCCTATCGCATCTTGGTACAAAATGGCTTCAAGCATGTGCGCAACCTATCCGGAGGATACAAAACATGGAGCGTAGCGACCGCACCGATAAAAGAGATCGTTTCCCACAAGCCGGAAATACCGGAAAGCACAAGCTATGGAAACTCCGATTCCCAGATCAATCTGTTGAAAGTAGATGCTTGCGGACTGATGTGTCCCGGACCTGTGATGCAATTGAAAAAGAACTACGAGGCGTTGAAGATCGGCGAACAACTTCAGATAACTGCCACCGACCAGGCTTTCGGCAAGGATGTCACTTCCTGGTGCAAGATGACAGGTGCAGAGCTGGTTGCGTTGGAAAACAAAAACGGGGTGGTCGCCGCCACCATCCGCAAACAGGAGAAAACAGCTTCTTGCGAGATTTCTCGGAACAATGCCGACAACAAGACACTGATCGTCTTCAGCGACGACCTGGACAAGGCGTTAGCGTCCTTTGTCATTGCCAATGGAGCGGCTTCGACCGGCAAGAAAGTAACCATGTTTTTTACTTTTTGGGGACTGAATGTGATCAAGAAACAGCATAAACCAACAGTCACCAAAGATATTTTCGGCAAGATGTTCGGCTGGATGCTTCCGACACACAGTGGCAAACTCAAACTGTCTAAAATGAACATGGGAGGCGCCGGTAGCTGGATGATGCGCCTCATCATGAAGCGAAAGCGAATCGACAGCCTGGAAAGCCTGATCCAACAAGCCATAGACAATGGCGTGGAAATGATTGCCTGCACCATGAGCATGGATGTCATGGGCGTGCAAAAAGAAGAACTGATGGACAATGTTACACTGGGCGGCGTGGCTTCTTATCTCGAACGGGCAGAAGAGGCGAATGTAAATCTGTTCATCTGATTTGGTACAATTCCTTATCTATCAAAACACCGATGTTTTGATTGCAAAGCATATATGTTTTAAAATCGAATCACCGGTGTTTTGAAAATAGATGCTTGTCGCTACCAAAAACGGTCGACATCCGTTGTCAAACAGATACCGACCGTTTTTTTACCACCCTATAGTTTTTCTATACTTATTTACTTAATCATATCAAATCCCGTATACGGAACCAACGCCTTCGGAATGCGGATGCCTTCGGGAGTCTGGTTGTTTTCGAGCAAGGCTGCGACGATACGCGGCAAAGCCAATGCGCTGCCATTCAACGTATGGCAGAGCTGTGTCTTTTTATTCTCGTCACGATAACGGCATTTCAGACGGTTTGCCTGGTAATTATCGAAGTTAGAAACCGAACTTACTTCCAACCAGCGCTTTTGGGCTTCTGAATAAACTTCAAAATCAAAACAAAGGGCAGCCGTGAAACTCATATCGCCACCACAAAGACGCAAGATACGATACGGAAGTTCCAATTTCTGGAGCAGGCCTTCTACGTGATCCAACATTTCTTGATGAGACTGTTTGGAGTGTTCCGGTTTGTCAATGCGAACCAATTCCACTTTAGAGAACTCATGCAAACGGTTCAGTCCGCGCACATCTTTTCCATAAGAGCCGGCTTCGCGACGGAAACATTGCGTATAGGCGCAGTTCTTGATCGGCAACTGCTTTTCATCGAGGATAACATCACGGTAGATATTAGTAACTGGGACTTCGGCTGTCGGGATCAGATAAAGATCATCCACTTCGCAATGATACATCTGCCCTTCCTTGTCAGGCAACTGGCCCGTACCATAACCGGAAGCAGCATTCACAACTGTCGGCGGCATGATTTCCGTATAACCGGATTTACGGGCTTCATCCAGGAAGAAGTTAATCAGCGCACGCTGCAACTGCGCACCTTGTCCCTTGTAAACCGGGAAACCGGCACCTGTGATCTTCACTCCCAAGTCAAAATCGATCAGGTCATATTTCTTTGCCAATTCCCAATGGGGTAGTGCGTCTTTCGGCAGTTCCGTTTCCATACCGCCCATCTTTTCAACCTTATTATCGTCAGCTCCCACACCTTCGGGCACTTCGTCGTAAGGAACATTCGGGATTGTATAGAGCAAGTTCTGCATATCTTCGGCCGCCTGATCCATTTCGGCCTGGATAGCCTTGTTGACTTCCTTGATCTCAGCAACACGTTGCTTAGCAATTTCGGCTTCCTCTTTTTTACCTTCTTTCATCAGCATGCCGATGGTTTTCGAAGTCTGGTTCACCTCTGCCAGATTTTTATCTAATTGATTTTGCGCACCACGTCTTTTATCGTTCAATTCGATCACTTTTGCAATGCTTTCCTGTGCACCTTTAAAGTGTTTCTTTTCCAGACCGCGAATCACCCGATCTGTTTCTTCCGTAATTACTTTAAGCGTCAACATACTTTAATGATGTTTTTTTATTTGAGTTGCAAAGATAATCAAGATTTATGATTTATGATTTATCATCGACGCATAAACAGGGCAACCGCATCAAAATTTTCCAAGATAGTGATTAACATGCAAAGTTTTCTGCAAATCATCTATCACTCTATCACTACAGAGGTTGTATCTGTTGATATTCAATCGTTACAGGCAATGATACAGGACGTTTTCCTCTATCACTCTTCTATCACTCCTAAAACATGGTATTTTTATCATATAACTGAAAATCAACCTATTGATATCTTTTTCCTTTCAAAAAGCATATAGAACAATTGAACAAACAAATGTAAAAACAGGTACAATAGATATTAAATTGGCGAAATACGGTTCTTCGTTCCACAAAAGCCCTCTCTTTTTTCGGCAGAAACAAGCACATAATTCCGTAAACACCCCCATGTTGCCATTCTTTACATCCGGGTGTAGGGAGCCGGTACATCCGGGTGTAAAAGGGGGCAACAAGGGGATGTCCGGCAACTAAAGTGCCTTGCCGGACAATAAAAACCACCCGGTTTCATCTATTTTATAGTCGTCTTTACATAAAATAATCGAGTGATTCACAGGAAATCACAAATTCTTCACCCGGCCACCGGTAAGCCATGTCCGGACATAGTAAGGTTCACTCAGGCTACTGACGATCACACCGTTCGATGTACTGGTATGGATAAACTTACCATTTTTCAGATAGATCCCGACATGGTTAGGTACTTTCTTCCTTCCTTTGCCCGTCCGGAAAAAGACCAGATCACCTTCCTTCAGGTTGGCACGGCTGACTTTCTTGCAATTATGCTTCAGCATATCAGCCGAAGAACGTGCCAACTGCTTTCCATAGACTTCACGAAACACAATCGCCACAAAACCGGAGCAATCCACTCCTTTCTTTGTCAATCCACCCATCCGATGAGGGACGCCAAGCCATCTGGCTCCTTCATTGTATAAAAATATATTATCGTTCGGAGTCAGGCGGACACCATAGAGACGGGAAAGCTCCTTCGGTCCCTTGAAATCAGAAGGTAAAACTACACATTGTTTTTTACTGCCACACGATGTTAGAGCCAGAAAAAACAACAGTATTCCGATATAAAGTATGATAAAATTCCTACGAGTCATGATGTTGACAAAGATACAAAAAAAGGATATCCGACAAGCGAATATCCTTTTTCTTATTTTCTATATAAAACCAATACTTATGCTTCTGCTACCACTTTTTTTACAGAAACGAAAGAACGGTTTTCCTTGCCTCTACGGAAAGTTACCACGCCATCAACCAATGCATACAACGTATGATCTTTACCGATACCTACGTTCTCACCCGGATGATGAACTGTTCCTCTCTGACGAACGATGATGTTACCAGCTTTAGCAACTTCACCACCGAAAAGCTTAACACCTAATCTCTTACTTTGTGATTCACGGCCGTTCTTAGAACTACCCACACCTTTCTTATGTGCCATTTCTTCTTTTCTCCTTTAAACGTTAAGCAACAATTTCTTTTACACTCACTTCAGTGAACTGCTGACGGTGACCGTTCAACTTACGATAACCTTTTCTTCTCTTTTTGTGGAAGATCAGCACTTTATCACCTTTCACCAGCGGAGACAGCACTTCACATACTACCTTTGCGCCTTCTACGGTAGGAACACCTACTTTAACTTCACCATTGTTGTCAACTAACAACACTTTTTCAAATTCCACAACAGCACCGCTTTCAGCGTTCTGAATGTGATGAACGAACAACTTCTTTCCTTCTTCAGCCTTGAACTGCTGTCCGTTAATTTCTACGATTACGTACATCTGTCTTTTTTATATTTAAACAGGTTATGTCCCGGAGGTGGATACACTTCTAAGCATCACTTGTTTACCTCCTGCAGAATTCAGAGTGCAAAATTACGGTTTCTTGATATATCATCCAAATCTTTTCGAAACTATTTTCCAAAATGATAGCTTCCCGAACCGATCTCGACTTCCATATATCCTTCCGTTGCCGAAACTCTGCGCACACCCGGCAAGTTACCGACCGTCACATTGTATTTCTTCGGAATCCGGACGATCGCCGACGTATTGCCCGGCAAAGTGATATCCCAGCTAAAGTCGCCTCCCTTCTTAGTCCATGCGCTCTTGATCTCTCCATAGACCGAACCGTACGAGGCGGAAACTTCGTCAAGGCCATCGGGGAAAACAGGTTCCATCACCAGTTTCTTGAAACCGACTGCATCGGGAGCGCATTTGATGCCGGCCAGGTCTTCGTAGTACCAGATCAGCAGGTCACCAAGCAACATCACATGGTTGGCAGAATTCATGGCCGGATCAGCCGTATCGCCGTTCCAAAGTTCCCAGATGGTTGTCGCACCGTTCTTAATCATATATCCCCAACTCGGATAAGTCTCGTTCGTCAGGATCTTATAGGCCATATCGACCCGCCCGTACTCGGTCAGTCCGCGCATCAGATGCTGGATTCCCAAGACTCCGGTACTTACATGTCCGTTAAAATCCTCCTCCGTCTTTTTCACAATATTACTGAAAACTTTCCCTTCATATCCTTCCGGCACAAGTCCGAGACGCAATGAGAGAATGTTGGCCGTAACCGTATTATTGCCATACTCCGCCGTTTCCTTATTAAAGAATTTGGCATTATAAGCCGCCTTTATTTTAGCGGCCAAGGATTCGTAGCCGGAGATATCGGCATCCTGTCCGCAGATACGGGCGAAGCCGATCATCTTGTTCAGCAAATCATAATAGACAGTCGTGCTGAGAATAGCGCCGTCCGTCTTGCGGGCAGGATCCTTGGAATGGATCAGTTCTTGCGATTCGGGAGGCATGCACCAGTCGCCATACTGGTCTTTCGTCATGATATAGTCCTTCATGGTCGCCTCTTCCATATGCGCCATCCAGCGTTTCATGGCCGGATAATGGGCACGGATCGCGCTGTCGTCGCCGAACTGGCGGTACAGCATATCCGCCACATAGAAGAAGGCAGACGGCCAGGTCACGTCATCGGCATAGATCGTCCAGTAATTCGGGGAGACATCCGAGATGCTTCCTTCCGGGCTCATGGAGTCCTCGATATCCTGCAACCATTTGTTATACAGCTGGGCATTATTGAAAATAAAGGCTTCGCCGTAAGCGCCTGTCGCACGGTCGCCCAACCAGCCGAGACGTTCGTCACGTTGCGGGCAGTCGGTCGGCATCCCGCGATAATTACTACGGATTCCCCAATAAGAGTTCTTATGGATCTGGTTGACCAGCGGGTTGGATGTTTCAAAACGCCCGGTTGTCGCCATCTCGTCATAAATGACATGTCCGGTAAACGCGGACAGTTCCGGTTTATAATCGAGTCCCGAAACTTCCACAAAACGGAAACCATGATAAACGAAACGGGGTTGCCAACTGAAATCACCGTCTTCAGCCGGAGTATAAATGTCGGTCACCTGCGCAGTACGCAGATTGGCCAGATAGAGCGAGCCGTCTTTCTGCAACAATTCGGCAAACTTCATCGATACGGGTTTACCTTTCTTTCCTTTCAGGTTAACAGAGAGCCAACCGACCATGTTCTGCCCCATGTCCAGGATATACTTTCCATCGGGACGATCAAAAACGGCTACCGGCTTCAACGTTTCCTGTACGCGGATATTCGGGTTCTGCTGTGCTGTCAGTTTGCCCGCAGGAGCCTCCATCACATCGGGAGTTTTCCATGCGCCGTCGTCGAAACCGTTCGTGTTCCAACCTTCCATCTCGAGGCGGGCATCATATTCTTCGCCATCAAACTCGTTATTTGCGACGATCGGTCCTTTCGAGGTGATTTTCCAAGACGTATCACTGACGACCGTCGCTTGCGACCCGTCTGCATATTCGATCCGAAGTTGCGCAAGCAAACGAGGCAAGCCGAATGTTTTCATTCCCGGATTACGCATAGAGAAGAAACGGCCGTTCCCCAAAATCACTCCCAATGTATTCTTGTCGGAAGCCATCAAAGCTGTCACATCATATACATTATAATATATACGTTTATAATACAGGGACGGCATCGGGGCAAACACGTCCTCGCTGACTTTCTTTCCGTTCAGGTAAGCCTCATACGAGCCAAGACCGGAAATATACAAGACGGCTCTTTCCACCGCCCTATCCGTCGTAAACTCTTTACGCAGATATCGGGCGGCCAAGCGTGTTTTATTGTTTCCACCGGCCACACCTACCTCCTCACCCGGATTGGAGAGGGAATCTTCGCCGATCCAGGTCGCTTTCCATTCCGAATCATCGAGCAAGGCCATTGACCAGCTACCGGCATCGCTCCAGGGAGTATCCCCCTGGTTGGTCGTCAATTTCACACGCCAATAGTAAGGTTTTCCCGATTCCAGGGCTTTCCCGGCATACGGAACCAGTACCGACTCGTCCGAACGGACCACACCCGAATCCCACAAAAGCCCGTCACCGGATTCCAATTGTTCAGGAGAAGCAGCCACCTGTATCTGATAGGCCGTCTGCTTCAAGTCCGGTTTGCCGGAAGCAATCTGCCAGGAAAAGCGGGGTTGCGTCACATTGATTCCCAATGGATTTTCTTTCATCTCCAACCGGAGGTTCTTCACTTCGACGGTCGAATCGGACGAACATCCCGCCCATCCTAAGACCAAAGCGACCAGAAGCAATAAAGCTGTCTTTTTCATATCGTTGCGATTTAATCTGTTAATAGCATGACTTTGTTTTCAAAGGAAACGATTTCTTCACAGACACCATTTCTAAAAATGATTTTATATCTTATGATTTTGATAAAAACACTACAAGCCACTCCCAACAACATCTAAAGAGAAACTATGATTACATGATGGTTATTTTGCAAAATCTTTATAGAGATGATTTTACACTTGATGGGTTTTCGGTGTGATTTCCCTGTATTGCATCAGTATCTTTCAATACTTTTCCCTAAAACTTCCCTCAGGCTTATATCTACAAGAGTTTCATAAACCTCTAATTTCTTTCTGTCCAAATAAATTTTAGCCAAACAGAAATACCTAATGAGTGAGACCAGATTCTTCTATTCTGAAAAAGCTCTTACCATAGTTCTTGGAGAACTGAGTACAATTAGGAGAGGGTAAAAGAGATTATTATATTGTTGGTTCAATAGAAAATCAGAGAGAAAAACTGATCTTGCTAAAATTGCGATCAAATATCACATTTCTTTAATAAGGATTTGGTTCTTCGTCAATTTAGAGGTAACGCCCAACAATCAAAGTTCAATATATGAAGAGGTTTAAATGAATTTTGAAAACAGAAAATGACATGTTTCTTCATGTAGCCGAATAGCAGAATATAAGTAAATTAAGGGTTCCTAAATTGATAAAGAACCAAAAACTGTTATATAAATTGCCCGTTGAGGTGGCAAGAACTGATTTTCTGCAAAACCAAAATCTTGATTGTTTAT
>UMBF01004709.1_pt1 | contig 37315 bp, 26 predicted proteins | sample 1963901 | NCBI WGS metagenome assembly UMBF01 (sample SAMEA4835935, study PRJEB28245) | human gut metagenome | biome: gut microbiome; material: fecal sample | place: Denmark | collected 2008 | reverse complement strand
GGAAGACCATGCCGTAACTCAACTAACATCAAGAACAGACAGCCAATCGGCAAGCTGTACATCAAGGCTGACTGGAAGTTAAACGAATACTTTACAGCTATCATAGCAGATGAGCTTAATGTTAAGGAAGTTGAGTACACAGATGATGTAAGAGCATTTACTTCATACTCATTCAAGCCACAGTTAAAGACACTTGGACCAAAGTATGGCAAGCATCTTAATGCTATCAGAGCAGCACTTTCAACACTTGATGGCAATGCAACTATGGATGAGCTTAACGCTAAGGGTTCATTTACAATCAATGCTGATGGTGAAGATATCGTTCTTGAGAAGGATGATGTTCTTATAGAGATGACTCAGAAGGAAGGCTTTGTAGCAAGCTCTGACAAGGGTATCACAGTCGTTATGGATACTAACCTTACACCAGAACTTATCGAGGAAGGCTTCGTAAGAGAAATCGTAAGTAAGATCCAGACTATGCGTAAGGACGCTGGATTTGAGGTTATGGACAAGATTACTGTATATGTAGATGGTAATGACAAGTTAGCAGACCTTATGAAGAAGAATGAGGAGCAGATTAAGAGCGTTGTTCTTGCTAATTCTATTGAAACAGGTAAGACAGCAGGATTCTCTAAGGATTGGGATATCAATGGTGAGAAGGTTGTGCTTGCGGTTGAGAAGAACTAATATGTTTGTTTAATAGACAATATCTAAGAAAATTACGGTTCTAAATGTACCTTGTAAGGGAAGTTTAGAGCCGTGATTTTTTTTAGGAGGGTTTGAATATTTCAGAGTTTATATGTCTATATGTCTTAAATTGGAGGTGGTTTGAATAAAGTTATAAAAAGGAACTGTTATTTAGTGAGAATTTTGAATAATATGGAAATAAATTGCAATAAGTTTATTAATCGTGTATAATTTAACTATTATATGTGTTTGAAATGAAACTTATGGCGCTATAATATATACATTTGCGATATATCTATATTTAAGGAGGAGAAGAATTAATGATGACAAGTACAGAAGCATCTTTTAGCAAGGAAGAATTCAAGAAAAAAGTTGTAAGTAATTGTAAGTCTCTCTACAGAAAGAATATTGATGAGGCTGATAAGCAGCAGGTATTCCAGTCAGTAGCATATGCAGTTAAGGACCTTATCATAGATAAGTGGATAGCTACACACAAGACATACGATGAGGAAGACCCAAAGGTTGTATATTATATGTCAATGGAGTTCCTTATGGGACGTGCGCTTGGTAATAATATGATTAACCTTACTAAGTATCACGAAATAAAGGAAGCATTAAATGAACTTGGTCTTGATATCAATGTTATCGAGGATCAGGAGCCAGATGCAGCCCTTGGTAATGGTGGTCTTGGAAGACTTGCAGCATGTTTCCTTGATTCGCTTGCAACACTTGAATATCCAGCTTACGGATGTGGTATCAGATATAAGTATGGTATGTTCAAGCAGGAGATAAAAGATGGATATCAGGTTGAAGTTCCTGATAACTGGTTAAAGGATGGCAATCCATTTGAAATTAAGCGTTCTGAATACAAGTACGAAGTAAAGTTTGGTGGATATGTACGTTCTTACAGAGATGAAGCAACAGGACGTGATATGTTCGTTCAGGAGGATTACCGTTCAGTTATAGCTGTTCCTTATGACCTTCCAGTTATCGGATATGGCAACAATACAGTTAATTCACTCAGAATATGGGATGCGGAGCCAGTTAATACATTTAACTTAAGCTCATTTGATAAAGGTGATTACCAGAAGGCTATCGAAGAAGAGAACCTTGCAAAGAATATCGTAGAAGTTCTTTACCCTAACGATAACCACTATGCTGGTAAGGAATTAAGACTTAAGCAGCAGTATTTCTTCGTATCAGCATCAGTACAGAGAGCTGTTGACAGATATAAGAATATGCACAATGGTGATGTGAGAAAGCTTTACGAGAAGGTAACATTCCAGCTTAATGATACACACCCAACAGTTGCAGTTGCAGAGCTCATGAGAATTCTTATGGATGAGAATGGTCTTGAATGGGACGAAGCATGGGATATTACAACTAAGACAGTTGCGTATACTAACCATACTATTATGGCAGAAGCCCTTGAAAAGTGGCCTATTGAATTATTCTCAAGACTTCTTCCTAGAATTTATCAGATAGTAGAAGAGATTAACAGAAGATTTGTAGAAGAGATTAAGGCTAAGTATCCAGGGGACCAGGAAAAGGTTAGAAAGATGGCTGTTATCTATGACGGTCAGGTTAAGATGGCTCATCTTGCTATATGTGCCGGTTACTCAGTTAATGGTGTTGCAAAGCTTCACACTGAAATATTAGAGAAGCAGGAGCTTAAAGACTTCTACGAAATGATGCCTGAGAAGTTTAACAACAAGACTAATGGTATAACACAGAGAAGATTTCTTCTTCATGCTAATCCACTTCTTGCAGACTGGATTACAGACAAGATTGGTGATGGCTGGATAACAAACCTTAAGCAGCTTGAGAAGATGCTTGTATACGTTAATGATGAGAAGGCAAGACAGGAATTCATGCAGATAAAGCATAAGAATAAAGTAAGACTTGCTAAGTATATCAAGGAACACAATGGTATAGATGTCAATCCTGATTCTATATTTGATGTTCAGGTTAAGAGACTTCATGAATATAAGAGACAGCTTCTTAACATACTTCATGTTATGTACCTTTACAACGAGATTAAGAAAAATCCAGATATGGATATAGTTCCTAGAACATTTATCTTTGGTGCAAAGGCAGCAGCAGGCTACAAGATTGCAAAGCAGACTATAAAGCTTATCAATAATGTTGCTGACGTAATCAACAATGATGAGTCTATTAATGGAAAGATTAAGGTAGTATTTATCGAGAACTACAGAGTATCTAACGCAGAGATTATATTTGCAGCAGCAGATGTATCTGAGCAGATATCAACAGCATCTAAGGAAGCTTCTGGTACAGGTAATATGAAGTTTATGCTTAATGGTGCCATAACACTTGGTACTATGGATGGTGCTAACGTTGAGATAGTTCAGGAAGTTGGCGAAGAAAATGCAGTAATATTCGGTCTTAGCTCTGACGAAGTTATACGTTACGAGAACGAGGGCGGATATGACCCTATGGAAATCTTCAACAATGACCAGGATATCAGAGAGGTTCTTATGGAGCTTATCAATGGTAAGTACTCTAAGGAAGACCCGGAAATGTTCAGGGATATTTACAACTCACTTCTTAATACTCAGGAAGGAAGAAAGGCAGATACTTACTTCATACTTAAGGACTTCCGTTCTTACGCTGATGCACAGAAGAAGATTGATGCAAGATACAGAGATGAAACAAGCTGGGCTAAGACAGTTATGATTAACTCATTCAAGGCTGGTAAGTTCTCATCAGACAGAACTATTGAAGAGTATGCTACAGACATCTGGAAGCTTACAAAGACACCAGTTAAGTTAAAGTAAAATAAATAATGTAGAATAATATCTATCCGGTATTCATACACTTTATCTAGGAGGCTAGGTAAGGGGTATGAGACTGGATAGATTTTTTTTGCCACGGATTGTAATACAGTGTATACAGGCGGTAAAGGATAACATAGATGCGGTGGTCACAGACAAGCAGTATGCGGCTTATAAGAAGGCAAGAAGGAAGCATACAGGTGCATATAAAGAAAATGCAGTTAATACAAGTGCATATTATGCAAATATGAATTATGACCCCAAAACACATAATAGAAAAGCAGATAGTGGGAAAAAATATAACGGGGCAAACGGCATAATATATAAGGCAGGTTCAGGAGAACATAGCACAAGAACCTACGGCAGTAACAAAGGCAGCATAATAAAAAGAGAAGATAATGGGGGTTATGTAATAAGCAGCTGCGAGGCAGGGGAGTACGACTACAGGGATTATAATTATTACAACAAAGGCAGTCGCAGCCGTAACAGAACGAAAGAAGAGAAAAGTCCGGATAATAGTGTATACATAAACAATAGATTTGAAAAGGATGACATATATCAGGAGTACAGTACAGAGGATAACAGAATAAGAAAGGCTGTAAGGCGTGATATAGCAGGAAAATGTATGGCGGTAATGATATTTATCGCCATTTATTTGTTAGTGCCGACTATTATAACGATGAGGCTTACGGGGGTTGTTGACACTGTTGTGAGTGAGGAGATTACAGACGGAAAGACAGTGACAGTAAGCTATAAAAATGCAACACAGTCGGTTGATGTTGAGAAATTCATAGCAATGGTGCTTGCTGACAGGCTGTATATGGGTGATGAGGTTGAACTTCTCAAGGCGGAAAGTATTATGATAAGAACAGATATATACCGGATGATGGGGGAACAGATGAATATAGACTGTGAGCAGCTTGGAATGTCTTATCTTACAACAAGCCAGATGAAGAAAAAGTGGAGTAAGGATTATTCGGATAATTACAATCTCATAAATGACTGCGTGACGGCGACTAATGGAGTGACTATAACATATAACGGGCAGTATATTGATGCAAGATATACTTACATATCGGCAGGTTCAACACTTTCAGGTCAGGAAATGTTAGGAGAAAACTATGCGTATCTTACAGCGGTGGAGTGTCCTAAAGATAAGGAGGCGGAGGGGTATCTTGTAGTTAAGACGGTAAGCAGCAGGGAATTTATAAATGCATTTGAAAAAATGTACGATGGATTAAGCCTTAGCAAAAAAGACCTTGATAAGCAGGTGCAGACAGTGTCAGCAAGTAAAGAGGGATATGTTTCCAAGATGCAGGTCGGCAATATCGTTATGACAGGAAGTACATTTGCAAGGATATTAGGACTTAATTCGTCGGATTTCAAGCTTGAATATATGGACAGCGGCGTAAAAGTGACGACAATAGGTGCCGGTGACGGAATGGGAGTGAGTGTATACACGGCTCAGAATATGGCAAAGGAGGGTGCATCCTACGAAGATATTTTAAAGACATTTTATAGTGGAGTCAGTGTCGGGGAGAGTGCGTGACGTAAGAATAAACATTACATACGATTAATAATTCTTTACTGATATTTTACTTGAAGAAGCATATAGATTTTAAGAATACTCTTTATATTATAAGCAATCTTTGATTAATAAACATTTATGCAGGTCTGCACAATACATACCGCAGATGGTAAATGTGAGTTAACCGGAGGTTGCTTTTTTTGCTGGAAAACAGGGATGAATATGGAATATATCCGGCAAAATATGGAATAGCATTGTTGCTGTCAGGGATTAAAAAGTATGGCAGTAACGTAATATCAGGAGGAAGATATGAGAAGAATGAAAAAAGTTGCTGCGGCAACACTTACAGCTATGATGGTAGCAAGTCTTGCGATGGGAACAACAGAAACATGGGCGAGAAGTTCAAAGAGAGCAGCGTGGAATAATGCTGCGGCAGAGTCAGCAGATACAGAAACAGAGGTAAGGGATGCCTGTTATGTAGAAGATGACAGCCAGACAGATGCACATAATGTTAAGTCTAATGTATATGCAAACAGCGCAGAATGGGCAGCGTGGAAGACAAAGTGGGAAAGTGTCAGAACTAACTTCTGTCAGATAGCATTAACACCGGGCGAGGATGCAACAATGCTTAATGCAGGCTGGGTTTCAACAACTAAGGATGAAACTCCACAGGTTAAGCTTATGGATGTAAACGGCAATGAGATTAAGACATACACCGGTGTACAGTCAACAAGTGCTGATGTGCAGACAGTAAAGGATGGGGATACAACTTACACATTATATCCATGTAAAGTGACAATTACAGGTCTTGCAGAAAATACTTCATATAAATATCAGTATTATGTAAATGGTGCGTGGTCTGACACATATGATTACAAGACACAGTCAACAGACAGCTTTTCTATAATGTATGTAGGTGACCCACAGATAGGTGCTTCAACTAACCAGCTTGGCGATCAGAATAAAGAATATTATGCAATGAACGACTCTTATAACTGGTATCACACACTTAACAACGCAGTAAGCAAGTTTCCAAACTTAAGCTTCATTATGTCAGCAGGCGACCAGATTAACCAGTCAGGAAGTCTTTCAAAGGAAGCAGATGCGCTTGAACAGCAGATAGAATATGCAGGTTTCCTTAATCCTTCAGTGCTTAGAAGCCTTCCGGTTGCCACAACAATCGGTAATCACGATTCAGGTTCAGTTAATTATTCTAATCATTTTAACTATCCTAACAAGCAGTCAAGCGGCGACAGGACAGCGGCTGGTACAGATTATTACTTTACATATGGCAACACACTTTTCATAAGTATTGATACTAATAACTATAATGTTTCTACACATGAAAATGTTATAAAAGAAGCTACAGAAAAAAATCCGGATGCAAAGTGGAGAGTACTTATGTTCCATCAGGATATATATGGTTCAGGTTATGACCATTCAGATTCAGATGGTATCGTTCTTCGTACACAGCTTACTCCTGTTATAGATAAGTATGATATAGATGCAGTTCTTCAGGGACATGACCATACATATTCAAGAACATATCAGATAACATCAGATGGTTCAGAGCATAGTTCATATACAAAGGCACCATCTTCATCAGATGCAGAAGCATTTTCATCTTACCTTAAGGACAACCTATGCTACACACTTACAACAGGAAGTGATGATACAACTAAGGCGATAGACCCTAAGGGAACAGTTTATTTTGAGGCAAACTCAGCAACAGGTAGTAAGTACTATCAGCTTATTGGTACACAGCAGGATTATATCGCTGCAAGATGCCAGAGCTGGAGACCAACATATTCTGTTATTGATATAACTGATACAACACTTACTGTAAAGACTTATGATGCTGCAACTAACGAGGAACTTGTGGCAGATGGCGGCGTTAAGACAGCTTACACTATCGTTAAGCAGGCTGATAAGACAGCACTTGCAGATGAACTTACCAAGGCAGAAGAGGCGCTTTCAGCAGCTAAGACAGCAGGCAATTACACAGAAGAGTCGGTAAAGGCGCTTGAGGATACAATCGCAGCAGCAAAGGCAATCTCAGAAAATGAGGAGAGCACATCAACAGACGTGGCAAGTGCAGTAACATCACTTCAGGATGCAGTTAAGGGACTTGCAGTTGTAGAAAACAAGGATAATACAGATACTGACAAGAATGGTTCAACAGATAACGGAAGTACAGGAGATAACCAGAACGGCTCAACAGATAACGGAAATACAGGAAATAACCAGAACGGTTCAACAGATAACGGAAATACAGGAAATAACCAGAACGGTTCTACAGATAACACTAATTCAGGCAGTGCATCATCTTCTGACAGCAAGGTTAAGACTGGTGATACAGCAAGAGCAGCCGTATGGTATACAGTAGCAGGTCTTTCTATGGCGGGTGCAGCAGGTGTGATACTTGTAGACAGAAAGAAAAAGAAGTTATCAAAGTAATATTGAAAAAAGCTATATATAAGGAATATAAAAATGTCAGATAAGAAACATATAATTATCAGAGCTGTAGTTGTTGTGGTATGTTTAGCAGCATTTATAATTGCGGCAGACCGATTAAGAGTTACAGACAAAGAGCCGATAGTCACAACGCTTGGTTATTCTTACGAGAATGCAAAGGTAATAGAGGTGGTGGAGGATAATCTGTCACCTGACGGCGTGAGAGTGGGATATCAGATGTTAAAGGTGCAGCTTACATCCGGTGAATATAAGGGAGAAATAGTAAATGCCACAAGTGCTGAGGGCAACCTGTTCGGTGCGGTATGTAAAAAGGGCGATTCAGTGGTTGTGCATATGAGTGTATCGGGCGACTCTAAAAATGTTTCCGTATATTCTAAGGACAGAATAGTGGCTGTAGCTGCATTTGTAGGAATATTTCTTCTGCTTATATGTATTATAGGTGGAAAGAATGGCGTTAAGTCGGTGATTGGTCTTGTATTTACGTTCGTGGCAATATTTATGATATATATACCGCTTATATACAGAGGTTTTTCGCCATTCTGGGCTGCGGTAATCATAACAATTATAACGACAATAGTTACTATGTATCTTATCAGTGGCATTGCTGTAAAAACTTTATGTGCAATATTGGGAACAGTCATAGGCGTACTTCTTGCCGGATTATCTGCGTGGCTGTTTGGACGTGTAGCGGATATTGATGGATATAATGTGTCCAACATTGAAACGCTTGCTTATGTAGGGCAGATAACTAATATACAGATAGGCGGGCTGTTGTTTTCAGGAATTCTCATAGCTTCTCTTGGTGCGGTTATGGATGTTGCTATGTCGGTTTCTTCGGCAATAAGTGAAATTCATGACAAAGCACCGCAGCTTGGCTGTCTGGAGTTGTTTAAAAGTGGTATGAATGTTGGACGTGATATGATGGGAACTATGTCAAATACTCTTATTCTTGCATTTGTCGGAAGTGCGGTGAGTGAGCTGGTTATTAATTATGCGTATAATCTTCCGTTCAGACAGATTATTAATTCTTATAATATCGGGATTGAGATTATGCAGGGCGTGTCGGGAAGTATCGGGGTTATACTGACGGTGCCGGCAGTGGCGGTTGTGACGGCCTGGATGCTTACGCGTGGGGCGCATGCAAAGAATGAGGGGAATGTTGCAGAGTAGGTTAATGGTTTAAAATAGCTTAGAAATGTGATTACAGACGGACGATGAAAGATATGGAATAACCAAGAAGTTAGCTGACAGGGGTGATTGTCATGTTGACGAACGGACGACAGAATATAAGCGGGTGCTTATAGCGCAGGCGGTGTTCAATGCCAGAAGATTTAACTGGCTGACTCTAAGACTTTTCATATATGTAGTGGTTATGTACGCTACCACTCAGACACGCCATCCGTGGCGTGGCTTCGTTTGCGGGTACATCCTTGTACCCGCATAGCTGGGGATTGAAGGAAAAGTCTAAGACTCAGCACAGTTAAACTTCAAGTGCATCTCACACTGCCGGCACTACAGGCACCCGCTTATATTATGTCTGACTGTTGAGTAATGTGACTTGTCAGTATATTAGAGTGTGGTTATTTATTTAATATGAAGTTTAGTTGAATTTTAAGTGTGTCCTATGCATTATTTGTAATAATTGTTCTCTGGTTTATGTCTGTTTCTGGTTCTCACTGCATACTGGCAGAATATTTGTGGTAATCAATTTTAAAGAATATATTTATAAGAACAGAATATTTAAGCAGAAGCTGATATCAGTACAATAAATATGAATAATTTTCCATAAACAGTCATATTATATGATTAAAGGGTCAAAAGGTATCATCGATGCATGCTTGCATGCAATTCGATGTATACCTTAGTGACCTGCACTACACCGAGAAAGTAGCAATTTATTATGCGAAGCTAGTAAATTAGCGGATTTCGAGGTGGAGTCAGATTACGGGAATGCGGAGCATGGAGTAATCTGATTAATCATAAATGAGGGGCAAAATACCTTTTGACCCTCATATCATTATATGTATAAAACAGCAGAGTCTGCAATCATATGGATTGGCTGGACAGGGGCGGGTGCTGTGTGTATTAAAATGCGTACAAGTCTATTGCTTAATAAGTTAAAGTGTGTTATAATTTTAACAAACTTAACAGAGATATAGAATAATGTACGGAACAATTAAAACAATAGCTATGAACGGAGGGAAACTTATGAGCAAATGGGTTTACAGATTTTCAGAAGGTGATGCTTCAATGAGGGCATTATTAGGAGGAAAGGGAGCTAATCTGGCAGAGATGACAGGTCTTGGTATGCCGATACCACAGGGCTTTACTGTTACTACAGAGGCTTGTACCAACTACTATGATAATGACCAGACAATATCAGAGGAGATACAGGGTCAGATATTTGAGGCACTTGCATGGTTAGAGGAGTACAATGGCAAGAAGTTCGGAGATAACAGCGACCCGCTTCTTGTATCAGTAAGGTCAGGTGCAAGGGCATCTATGCCGGGTATGATGGATACAATACTTAACCTTGGACTTAATGATGTTGCAGTTGAAGGCTTTGCAGCTAAGACAGGCAATCCACGATTTGCATATGACTCATATAGAAGATTTATCCAGATGTTTTCAGACGTAGTTATGGAAGTATCAAAGTCTGAATTTGAAAAGATTATAGACGAAGTAAAGGCTGCTAAGGGTGTTAAGTATGATACAGAGCTTACAGCAGAGGATATGAAGGAGCTTATCACAAGATTTAAGGCTTTCTATAAGGAGTCAAAGGGTGAAGAGTTCCCACAGGACCCTAAGGTACAGCTTATGGAGGCTGTAAAGGCGGTATTCCGTTCATGGAATAACCCAAGAGCCATTGTATACAGAAGAATGAACGATATTCCGGGAAGCTGGGGAACAGCAGTTAATGTACAGACAATGGTATTTGGTAATAAGGGCGAAACATCAGGAACAGGTGTTGCATTTACAAGAAATCCATCAACCGGTGCAAAGGGAATATATGGCGAATATCTTATCAATGCACAGGGCGAGGATGTAGTTGCAGGTGTACGTACACCACAGCCTATCACACAGCTTGAAAAGGACCTTCCAGAGTGCTATGCAGAGTTTATGGACCTTGCCATGAAGCTTGAAAAGCACTATAAAGATATGCAGGATATGGAGTTTACTATTGAAGAAGGAAAGCTTTACTTCTTACAGACACGTAATGGTAAGAGAACAGCACAGGCAGCTATACAGATAGCATGTGACCTTGTTGATGAGGGTATGATTACTCCACAAGAAGCTGTTATGAGAATAGATGCAAAGTCGCTTGACCAGTTACTCCATCCTATGTTTGATGCAGAGGCACTTAAGAGCGGCGAGGTGATAGGAGAAGCACTTCCAGCATCTCCGGGTGCGGCAGCAGGTAAAGTTGTATTTACAGCCGATGAAGCCAAGGAGCTTGGTAAGGGTGGCAAAGGTGAGAGAGTTATTCTTGTAAGACTTGAAACATCACCTGAGGATATAGAAGGTATGCACGCTGCACAGGGCATACTTACAGTGCGTGGCGGTATGACATCACATGCAGCCGTTGTTGCAAGAGGTATGGGTACATGCTGTGTATCTGGCTGCGGTGCCATCAATATAGATGAAGAAGCAAAGGTATTTACACTTGGTGGATATACATTCAGGGAGGGAGATTACATTTCTCTGGATGGTTCAACAGGTAAGATATATAAAGGTGATATAAAGACAGTTGCAGCAACTATAAGCGGCAACTTTGAGAGACTTATGGGCTGGGCTGATGAATATAGAAAGCTTGGTGTAAGAACTAATGCAGATACTCCGGCAGATACAAAGAAAGCTGTTGAGTTAGGTGCAGAAGGTATAGGACTTTGCAGAACAGAGCATATGTTCTTTGGCGAGGACAGAATTCCTAAGTTCAGAAGAATGATACTTTCTGATACAGTAGAGCAGAGGGTTGAGGCGCTTAAGCCTATCGGAGAATTCCAGAAGGCTGACTTTAAGGCGATGTATGAAGCTCTTGAAGGAAGACCAATGACTGTAAGATATCTTGACCCACCTCTTCATGAATTTGTGCCTACAGATGAAGAAGATATAAAGGCACTTGCCGAGGATATGGGAATTACTGTTGAGGAAGTTAAAGCTAAGTGCGATGCACTTCATGAATTTAATCCAATGATGGGACATAGGGGATGCCGTCTTTCAGTAACTTATCCAGAAATAGCTAAAATGCAGACAAGAGCTGTCATGGAGGCTGCCATAGAAGTATCAAGGGAGAAAGGTTACACTATCACTCCTGAGATTATGATACCTCTTGTTGGTGAGAAGAAAGAGTTAAAGTATGTTAAAGATATTGTTATAGAGGAAGCAGAAGCTGTCAAGAAAGAGATGAATTCAGAAATCAAGTATAAGATAGGTACTATGATAGAAATTCCAAGAGCTGCCCTTCTTGCAAATGAAGTGGCAGAGGAGGCAGAGTTCTTCTCATTTGGTACGAATGACCTTACACAGATGACATTTGGTTTCTCAAGAGATGATGCAGGAAAGTTCCTTGACTCATACTATAAGAGTATGATATATGAGTCAGACCCATTTGCAAGACTTGACCAGAATGGTGTCGGACAGCTTGTTAAGATGGCAGTTGAAAAGGGCCGCAAGACACGTCCAGAGCTTAAGTGCGGTATATGTGGTGAGCATGGTGGCGACCCATCAAGTATAGAGTTCTGCCACAAGGCTGGACTTGACTATGTAAGCTGCTCTCCATTCAGAGTACCTATAGCAAGACTTGCCGCTGCGCAGGCTGCATTATCTAATCCAGACATTGATAAGGAAGGTAAGGATGATGGAATAGCTGCTGATATTGATGTGGAAGAGATAAAGGAGAAAGCTAAGAAAGCAGCAACTGAGGCAGCTAAGGTTGGCAAGGAAGTTGCTAAAGAGGCTTCACGTATAGGCAAGGAAGCAGCCAAAGTAGGCAAAGAGGTTGCCAAAGCCGGAGTCGCAGGAATAAAGGCTGGGGTGGCTGAGGCTAAGAAGTCTTATAATGAGAATAAGAAGTAGTGTAGTGATGTCATAAGAAAGTGAGTGACGAACGGACGACGTAAGACCCGTCAGGTATTTTACTAATAAAGCTTTATGCACCAGAAAGTTAATTTGCTATTTCTAATACTTTCCATATAGATATTGTGTGCGGACGATACCGCTCAGACGTGCCATCCTTGGCACGGCTTCGCTGGTGGGTACATCCGTGTACCCACCTATCTGTGAACTAAGGGAAAGTATAAGAACTAGCAAAATTAACTTTCAAGTGTGCATTACGCATTATTAGTAAAACACCTGACGGGTATTATGTCTGTCTGTGGCAATATTTTATATGTTTTTTGAGAAATTTAGGTATATGACATTCACTAATTCTAAGAAAAAAATACGGGAGGGATGAGAAGGCTTGTATGCAAGTTTCTCATCCCTCCCTGTGTGTTTTTGGTTTAATTAGTGATATTTATCTTCAATAGAGATATTTTGTCTAATCGGAAAATTAACTTTAAAACGCTTTTTTAATCTGTTCTATAACATTTAATAATTGTTTTTTGGGAATGGCAGCAACAACGCCTGTTAAATCCATTTCATTACCGCCTACACTTCCTAATCCGGCTTGTACCCACGCAGATATAGTAAATTCGTTTGATGAAAAGTCAATTTTTATGAATTGCATAGCGGTAAGAAAGCCGGTGCCTTTTTTCCATACATTTTCACCAGAGTTTATAGTTGTCTGCTTAAAGCCATTTTTAGATAAAATGTTATTTATAATGTTTTCGGCTTGTTCAAATTTGCAATTGAATTGCGTAACTATTGTAGTTCGTGCCATATATATTACTCCTTTTTAACTTTTGTGCCACATTTAGGACATATAATTACGTCACCTGATAAGTTCAGTCCACAGTTGGGGCAGACATTTTTGATAGTACCATTGTTACCATAATTGTTGACTTTATTGAGCTGGTCTTCATTTTGTTTCTTTAATACTGTAAATATAATTAAAAATATACCCAGCAATAACATACCCATGCATATGAATAAAAGAGTTAACATTGTTGTTTCGTGGCTTGTATAAGGTGAAGAATAGGTATAATAATAGTTTTGCAAATCATTTTTAATTGTTACAACACTTCCTGATACACCAAATATGCCTAATATAATAAGTATGTATCCTATAATCATCATAATAAAGACCTCCTTGTTATAGTGTATTAGTAATTTAATTAGTTGCTGTTATGTGATAAAAATGCTTTATAGTATGCGTTTGATAATGTGTTTTTCTTAGTTTCTGTACTGTCATCTTTAGAAAAATCAAGTCCGGACATAGCGGCTCCTGTTGCTTTGGCTTTTAGTTTATCTTCATATGCATCATAAGTTCTTGATGTTAAATGTCCATCATTATCAACATAAAAGGCTGCATATTCAAAAGCGGAAGAGGAAGAAAAATTGTAATTAGCAACGAAAACTAATTTGTCTCCTTCGTAAAAAAAGTTAACTTTTGAACAAAAAAATGTTTTACCTGAGTCTTGCACAGATTTCCATTTTGTATATTCATCAAAAACAGTATCAACTATTTGCTTTTGTCCATCATCTAAGTTTTCATAAGTGTAATTTTTAGAAGCAGATTTATTACTTGAACTACATCCGCTGATTATAAGAGTAGCAATTATAAAGCTAAATAATAAAAATTTTTTCATAAAACCTCCTGAATTAAATGGTAAAACCACGTCCCATATACCATTTACCTTTTATTTTTATCAAATATCTGTCTGCTGTATATACATGGTCTGAACCTGACACATAACATGTAAAAGTCACATAATAGGCGGAGCTGACAGAATTTTTTTCAAAGTCTAATTGTTCAGTAAGACAGTTATTTAATTCTTCTAAATCGCTGGAATTTAACTTTTCTTTATTAGTTATCTTATATTTAATATTTGGTTTTACATCTTCAGAAACTGATAATAAATCGTAGTTATCTTCACATTCTTCCGTAAATTCTTCTATTAAATCATCTTTGTCAGAATAAAAAGATTCCGGACCTGTCATATAACTAATGTAATCGGGCGCATAAAGAGAACATAATAATTTACCATCTTTGTTTTCAATAGCTTTAGTAAAATTTTTAATTACATTTTCGGGTTTGTTTTGCGCTTTTTGTATAAAAAAAGCACTGCCTACAATAATGATAATAAAAAACAAAACTATATATATAAGCCTTTTCTTTTTCATAGACTGCCTCCTTTTTTCGTATAGTATTATTTCAGAAATATTACTTAATATATATATAGCCCGTATACGGGCAATTGTCAAGATATTTTCTGTTTTATAACATATTTCTTATCTGACGTGTAAAGGGTTATTATAATTATGATTTCATTTGATAAATTATGGATTACGCTCAAAGAGCGTAATATTTCACAATATAAGCTTATTAAAGAGTACAAAATAAGTACGGGACAATTAGATAGGCTTAGAAAAAATGGTAATGTTAATACCTATACATTAAATGAATTATGTAAAATACTAGATTGTCGTCTTGAGGATATTGCAGAATATAAAAAGGATAGTTAGTGTAAAAAATATACGGGTTTAAGAAATTTTAAAAGATATATTAAAAAAGAACCAAGCGTTCAAAATGAATTCAAGGTTCTCCTTTTATTTAATGCTTTGAATATGCAGATATAAGTAAATATAATATTTTGCCAGAGGTCAGACATAAGATACGGGGTGGCTGCGTGGAATAATGCGAAGGGCACACTTGAAAGCCGGATGTGTTAGTTCTTATACTTTCCTGAAGTATCCAGATAGGAGGGTACAAGGATGTACCCGACAGCGAAGCCGCGACAGGACGGCGCGTCTGAGCGGTATCGTCCGTGTACAATATCTATATGGAAAGTATTAGAAATAACCAGCCGGTTTTCTGGTGTCCGAAGCTATATTCCATGCAGCCACTCCGTATCTTATGTCGTCCGTTTGCACAATTAGACCTTTATCGGAATTATACAAGCATAACATATCATACATTTTACTTCATATCCAGCAGCCCAATCAAAGTAGCCTTATCATTTAACTTAGGATTTTCGATAACTATATCCAGCAGGTAGTTAAGCGTACTTCCAATCTGTGTACCTTTAAGACCATATTCGATAAGGTCAAGACCTGTGATGTCAAGGTCTTTGATAGTAAAGCAGTCGCCGCGGGAAAGAATTTCATCCGCCATGCGCTTAAGTGTCACAAGGTGGTTGTATCTGGCTGGGTTGCTTATAAATGTTACTTCCTCGCTTGCTTTGACGAAAGCAAAGTCATACTTTATGACAAGTTCAAATATATCACGTCCGCACTTATGAAGTGCCTCTCTTATAGCCGGTTCGGTTTCTTCGATATTATCCTTGGAAAAAGTAAGTATCTTAACAACAGTTTCTATAGTCTTATTATCCATTCTAAGGTGACGGAGTGTGTCTTCTGCCTGTGCAGGAGTGCCGTTTGAAAGGCAGGCTGTAAGTCTTAGAGGAAGCTCCTTTTCGGAATACTTACATGTAAGAAGTATCCTTTTTGACTGCCGTTTGGTAAAGCTGTCGTGCAGCTGTGGAAGAATATCTTTAAAAAGATTAGTTGTGCCGTATAATCTGCAGAAGTCAGGATTATCAGACATAAGAGTTTTCTTAAGCTCGACACATACACGCTCCATGCTGACCTTCTGTATGTTGGCACTCAGCTTTTCAATAGCCTTGTAAGTATTGTCTTCTATAGTAAATCCAAGCTGCGCAGAAAAACGGATTGCACGCATCATTCTGAGAGCATCCTCTGTGAAACGTTCCTCTGGTCTGCCGACACATCTTATAACTTTGTTGTTAATGTCATCAATTCCGCCGTATTCATCGACAAGACCGGTGCGTTCATTGTAAGCCATAGCATTTATGGTAAAATCACGTCTGCAAAGGTCGTCAGTAAGACGGTCGGAGAACTCGACAGAGGATGGATGCCTTCCGTCAAGATAGTCCCCGTCTATTCGGTATGTAGTGACCTCGTAGCCGGTTGAGTGAAGCATAACTGTGACAGTTCCGTGCTGTATGCCGGTGTCAATGGTCTTTGTAAAGTAAGACTTGACTTCTTCTGGAAGTGCATTGGTTGTGATATCCCAGTCGTTAGGGGTAACGCCCATGATAGTGTCACGTACACATCCGCCTACAGCGTAAGCCTGATGTCCGTTTTTTTCAATAGTGTTTATTATAAATGAAACATCTTCCGGCAGGTCTATTTTAAAATCCTTTGTCAGAGGAGAAGCCTGTGTGTCAGACATTTCTGATAATATATCGCTCATACAATCTCCAATCCTGTGTAGTAAATAAATACACATAACGGTAAGTAAAATTTATTTTATGATACCAGGGTCAAAAGGTCTAAACCCACATGAGCTTGCTCATATGTGGGTGAATGACCTTGTGACCCGCCCCAATATGAGCATAAAAGTGGGATGATAGTCCCACGATATGCGAATATTGGGTAGAATTGTGGGAGTGCGTAGCACGTAACAATTCGTAGGTATCATAGTTGGGGGCTTTTGACCACAACATTTTATCATTCTATCAAAAAAATGTATTAACGTCCAGTGAGGCTCAGGGTGGAAATTATAGTGTGGACATGCATTTTTAAAGAATTTAGAACATATGATAAGTAGGATTAATTGGAGGTTTAGGTCTGTGAATGAAAAATCGGAAAAGGTATTAGAACAGTATGATATAGGAATAAGAAGAATGACAAGGGGACGCGGGGGTATTATCCTGTCGACAGATAAGGGATATAAGCTTTTTATCCAGTGTGAAAAGGCGGACAAATATTATGAGAGGGAGAACAGGATAACAAGTCTGTTAAGCAAAGTGGGGTATAGCTGCACAGATACTTATATGCGAAATAATGAGGGTGGACTTATATCGGAGGATGAGGATGGAAGAAAGTATATACTTAAGAACTGGTACGATGCGAAGGAGAGCAGCGTAAGGGATGAGGATGATATGTGCAGGGCGGTAGTAGCAATGGCTTATATGCATATGGCACTTAGGCAGATTACGCCACAGATGTTGTATGCGGATAATGAAGCTTCGCAGGGTGCAGGTATTATATACACAGGAAATGGTGTATATACAAAAGATAATAAAAATACAGACAATAATGCAAATTATAATGCAAATATAAAAGACAGCGAAAATATTAAAGATAATGACTACCCTGATAATAGAAATGGCCAAGATATTAGGGATAATAACTATACAGACAGTATAAGAAATAATAAAAATATGGAAGACAATGATTATATAGACAATATAAGAAACAATAAAAACAGCCAGAATAATAATATATCAAATAATATATATACAGAAAAAGGCATTTATATTGGAAATGACTTATATACAGCCGATTACCAATACTCAGAAAACAATATATACACAAAAAACAATACCGCAAAAAGAAAGCAGGGGAAGCCCTCAGAGCTTGCCGCCTGCCAGAAAAAGAAGGAAACCGATCTGCGGAGTGTGTATTCAAAGCACACAAGGGAGTTAAAGAAGGCTTATAATTATCTTAAGCAGAAAAAGAGCAGACAGTTGTTTGAGCAGATGGCATATAAGAATATTGAAGCATTTTATGAAGAGGCGTGCAGGGCGTGTGAAAGGCTTATGAGCTCTACATTTAATGAAAGGCTTGAAAGAGCAGCACAGAGTATGGAACTGTCACACGGAAGCTATACATATCATAATGTGCTGATTGATGGGAAGGATACATTTGTTGTGAACTTTGACAGGTATAAGAATGAATGTCAGATTAATGACCTGTATCAGTTTATAAGAAAAGTTATGGAAAAGTATAACTGGGAGAGCCGTGTGTTTTACAGGCTTGTGGATGAGTATGACAGAATATGTCCACTTAGCGATGAGGAGATGGAGCTGCTTATGGTACTGCTTTCGTATCCTGAAAAGTTCTGGAAGATAATCAACCAGTACATCAATGCAAACAAGTCGTGGATACCTGATAAAAATGTGGAGAAATTAAGGAAAGTCATAGACCAGAATTCAAGAAAAAGAGAACTGATTGATAAAATATGCTGTGTGTGGTAGAATTCAGCTAGGTATATCATATTTTGATGCAGGTGTCAGAGATATAAAGAGCCGTTTTTACTGATAGAAAAGGCTTTTTGTATGGGATATGACAGACACAGGATACATCACAATATAGTTAAAAACATAACATACTTCAGAGTATTTATCAGGATTGTTAACAGGTAATTAAGATGGATAATATATATATAAAAATGAATAATGTACGTATGAATATGCGTAAAAGATACAGCCTTTATGACAGGACTGTTAAAAGGATGGCAGCACTTATGCTTGCTGCCATTGTTGTTGTATGCGGCAGTGGATGTGCATCTTCTGACACGGGTGGAACAGTTATACCGGGAAGTGCCATAACACCAGCGCCAAAGCAGGGCAATATATCAGATATAAGCGGTAATGATAATGACAGGACACTTGTCGGTATGCTTGTATCGGTTGATACTAACCTTAAGAATATGTATTTTATTGATGTGGAGTCGGGAACTGAGTATTCTGTGATATACACAGGAGCGACAGATATACAGGATGCATATGGCAAGATAAAGGCGGCGGCAGTTATGGAGCCGGGTGAGATATATGATGTGTATTGCAGCAAGACAGGCAAGGCGCTAAAGATATATGGTTCTAAGGATGCGTGGGAGCGAAATGATGTATCAGATATAACATTTGATGATACAAAAAAGAGTGTTACATTAGGTCAGACAGAGCTTACATATACGAATTATCTTCAGGTGACATCAGGTGACAGTAAGATAAGTATTGCTCAGATTGTCAAGGAGGACACGCTTACTTTAAGAGGCATAGGAAATAAGCTGTATTCAATAGATGTTGCGAATGGACACGGATATCTTGAGCTTACAGGGATAGAAGCATTTGTAGGAGGATATATCACGCTTGGCAGCAGGCTGTTCCACAAGGTGACTGACAATATGATGGTGACAGCGCCAGTAGGTACGTATGATGTGGAAATCCAGAACGGAGATACAAGGGCGACAAAGAAGGTTACAATAAGAAAGGATGACACAACTGTGCTTGACTTTTCTGAGTACATTATCCCAGCGACAAAGAAGGGAACTGTCAACTTCTCTGTAACACCGACAAGCGCTATTATGACGATTGATGGAAGTGAAGTGGATTATTCAAGTCCGGTGAGCCTCAGCTATGGAACACATACGCTTACACTTCAGGCTAACCACTACACTACTTATACAGAAACATTTGTTGTTAATTCAGACTATAAGACGATGGTTATAGATATGACGGCGACAAGCACTACAAGTACGTCATCAAGCACGACTAAGACGACAGCGGCAAGTCTTACAGGCGGATATAATGTCAAGATAACTGCGCCGGAGGGGGCAGCACTGTATGTTGACAGTGTATACATAGGCATTATTCCCTGCACATTCAGTAAGACAAGCGGTAACAAGACGATTACGCTGTCACAGAATGGATATAATAATGTAAGCTACACGGTGTCTATTCCTAATACAGCAGGTGATATGACATATTCATTCCCTGCGATGACAAAGACATCATCAACAACAGAACCGACTGCTACAACGCCTACAGCGGCAGAGCCAACGGCAGCTAATGCCACAACAGCAGGTTCTAAGTAGTACATTAACTATCAATTTAAGAAACAATGTAGTTGGATAAGATATGTATAGAAAAGAGGTATCAGGTTAATAATGACAAAAAGGATGAATATACCATTTTCACCACCAGATATGACAGAGAGAGAAGTAGAGGCGGTTGGTGAAGTACTAAGGTCAGGCTGGATAACAACAGGTCCAAAGACTAAAGAGCTTGAGAGACAGATGGCAGAATTCACACACACTAAGAGAGGTGCGTGCCTTAATTCGGCAACTGCCTGTATGGAAACAGCATTAAGACTTTTTAAGATAGGTGCAGGGGATGAGGTTATTGTTCCTGCATATACTTACACAGCCTCAGCAAGTGTAGTGTGCCACGTAGGTGCAACGCTTAAGCTGATAGACGTTAAGAAGGGAACATATGAGCTTGATTATGATGCACTTGAGGCAGCCATAACGGAGAAGACAAAGGCTGTAATACCTGTGGATATTGCTGGTGTTATGGTCGATTATGACAGAATAAGAAAGATTGTGGAGAGCAAAAGGCACCTTTTTAAGCCTGCATCAGAGTATCAGGAGGCACTTGGAAGAGTACTTATACTTGCCGACTCAGCACACGGATATGGTGCGAGCCGTCAAGGACTTATGAGTGGTGAATGTGCTGACTTTACATCATTTTCATTCCACGCTGTCAAGAACTTTACTACTGGCGAGGGTGGCGGTCTTGTGTGGAGAGAGCTTCCCGGAATAGATGACGAGGATATATATAAGAATATTATGCTTATGTCACTTCACGGACAGTCTAAGGATGCACTTGCCAAGACTAAGCTTGGTGCGTGGGAGTATGATATCGTTGCACCGCTTTATAAGTGCAATATGACAGATATTATGGCAGCTATAGGACTTGTCCAGATGGAAAGATATCCGGGTCTGCTTGCAAGAAGAAGACAGATAATTGGTATGTATAATGATGGTATTAAGGCAGATGATGTAGAGTACTTAGAGCATTACACAGATGTGTATACATCAAGCGGACATCTTTATCTTGTAAGGCTCTTAGGAAAGGACAGCGATGTAAGAAATGCATTTATAACAAAGATGGCTGAGAACGGAATAGCCACCAATGTACATTTTAAGCCGCTTCCTATGCATACAGCATATAAGGAGTTAGGCTTTGATATAGCGGATTATCCTAATTCATACGAAATGTATCACAATGAGGTTACACTTCCACTGCACACTAATCTTACAGATGAGCAGGTTGAATATGTGATAGAGAACTTTAACAACATTAAAAAGACTGTATAGTTTCTGTGATGAGGGTGTCACAGGAGAAATGGAGATGGGTATGCAGCTTAGAAGATGGAATTCACTTCCTGATGTTATGAAAACAAAGGAAGTCAGAAAGTACTACAATATTATAAAAAGACGTCAGGTTTCACTTAAGTTAAAAAGAGTATTTGATGTGGTAGTAGCATCAATTATGCTTATATTTCTTGCAATTCCAATGCTTGTCATAGCAGTATGCATAAAGCTTGATTCAAGAGGACCTGTATTTTTCAGGCAGGAAAGAGTCACACAGTATGGAAGGATATTTAAGATATATAAGTTCCGTACTATGGTTGTTGATGCGCCAAAGCTTGGAGCTTCGGTAACAGTGGATAATGACAGCAGGATAACAAGGGTAGGACGTGTGTTAAGAAAGATAAGGGCTGATGAGTTTCCACAGCTTTTTAATATTCTTAACGGAGATATGACACTGGTAGGTACAAGACCGGAGGTTCCGGAGTATGTTAAAAAATATACAAAGGAAATGTATGCAACACTTCTGTTGCCGGCAGGACTTACATCAAGGACAAGCATAGCTTATAAAGATGAGGACAAGATATTAGCAGGAGCTGATAATCCGGCAGAGGCGTATGTCAATGAAGTGCTTCCTGCCAAGATGATGTATAATCTTGAGGCTTTAAAGAAGTTCGGTTTTAAGGAGGACTGCAGGGTATTGTGGGATACATTTGCATCAGTAGTTGGTAATGACAGACTTTCTGTTACACGAAGGACAGGAAGGAAAAGATAGTACTGATATGCGCAGTGTGTGAGTATGGCTGTGCAAGAAGGGAATAACGAGAGATGGATAAGTTGTTTATAACTATGTGTGTGATTGCATACAATGAAGGAAACAGCATCGGGGGTATACTTGAGTGTATAAACCAGCAGGATTATGAACATGAGCATATGGAAGTCGTTTTAGTAGATGGAATGTCAACAGATAATACAAAGTCTGTTATGCTTGAGTTTGCAGAGAAAAACGAAGGAAACTTTCAGAGGATAGTTGTGCTTGATAATCCAAAGAAGACACTTCCAAGCGGATGGAATGTTGCTTTAAGAGAATATAAGGGCGATGCAATCATAAAGGTGGATGCGCATGCAGTTATACCACAGGATTTTGTAAGTAAAAATGTGGCTGTCCTTAATACAGGAGAGTACATCTGTGGCGGACAAAGACCTAACATAATAGATAAACCAACACCATTTAAGGAAACACTGCTGCTTGCGGAGAGCAGTATGTTTGGTTCAAGCATAGCCGATTACAGGAACAATCCGGGAAGGACTTATGTAAAGTCACTGTTTCATGCGGCATACAGAAGAGAAGTGTTTGATAAGGTCGGCTTTTTTAACGAAGACCTTGTAAGAACAGAGGACAATGAGATACATTACAGAATGAGAGAGGCTGGGTATAAGCTCTGCTTTGACCCGGATATTATATCGTACCAGTATACAAGAAGCAGCCTTAAGGCAATGCTTAAGCAGAAGTATGCCAATGGCTTCTGGATAGGAAAGACAAGCAGGGTATGTCCTAAGTGTCTTAGCATATATCACTTTGTGCCATTTGCATTTGTGAGTGCTATTATAGCCTCGCTGCTTGCGATAGCAGGACTGGGAAGTGCTGACAGCCTGTTTGATAAATGCACAGAAAGAACTGGCAGGAAAAGATATGACAGAGGCGTTAGAAAGAAGCTTAAGAATATAGTGGTTACACTTACTATAGTTATGTGGGCGCTGTATGGAACGCTTGCGTGTACTATGGCGGCTGTATCGTCTATAAAGGCTGGCAGTAAGAGAAATATAACGAATATCCTGCTTCCTGTATTATTCCTTATGCTGCATATAAGCTATGGGGCAGGAACGATTATGGGACTTATGGATAAGCAGGGAAGAGGTTAGTTATGGGAGAAACAAGAAAAGATAAACTTCAGCTTATTGTAAGACGATTTTTTCTTATAATTACTGATATTATCCTTATCAATGGCAGTGTTATACTTTCGCTTGTTATGCGATTTAATGTTGATATTGCAGCGATTGAGCCGCAGTATATAGAGAGCTTTAAGGATACATGGATTCCTTTTACGGTAATAACACTTATTATATTCTGGTGTTTCAGGATGTATCACAGTCTGTGGCAGTATGCAAGTATAGCAGAGCTGTATAAGATAGTTGAGGCGTGTATAGTGGCAGAGGGCATGCATATATGCCTTACAGCAGTTATGGGAGAAATGCTTCCAAGAGCCTGTTACTTTATGACAGGAGTGTTCCTTCTTGTGTCAATGTGCGCAAGCCGTTTTATGTACAGAATGTTAAGAACACTTATCCAGCAGTACAGACACACATCAGAACAGGTTAAGATAATGATAATAGGTGCCGGAGAGGCAGCTAATGTCCTTATGAGAGAGATAGCCAACTCAAGATACCTTGATAATTCAAAGGTTGTCTGTATTATTGATGATGATGCTAAGAAGGTTGGAAAGTATATAAGAGGCGTAAAGATAGTTGGTAACAGAGATCAGATAAAAGAATATGCAAGATACTATGATATAGATGAGATTATATTTGCAATTCCGTCAGCCTCACAGGATACCAAAAGAGAAATACTTAACATCTGTAAGGAAACTAACTGTAACTTAAAGATTATACCGGGCGTATACCAGATGATGGACGGCGAGATTAATGTTCAGGACATCAGAAATGTAGACGTGGACGACCTTTTAGGAAGAGACCCTATAAATGTTGATACAGAGTCGATATTAGGTTATGTGTCAGGAAAGACAGTGCTTGTAACAGGCGGCGGCGGTTCTATAGGTTCAGAGCTTTGCAGGCAGCTTGCAGGACATAATCCAAAGTGTCTTATTATATTTGATATATATGAAAACAGTGCTTATGATATACAGCAGGAATTAAAGATGAACTGTCCGGAGGCCAATGTAGTCACTCTTATAGGTTCAATAAGAAACACTACAAGGTTAGAGTGGGTATTTTCACACTACAGACCTGATATAGTATATCATGCGGCAGCGCATAAGCACGTACCTCTTATGGAGGACAGCCCTAATGAGGCAGTGAAGAATAATGTTGCAGGTACATGGAATCTTGCACGTATGGCGGATAAGTATGGCACAAAGAGGTTCGTTATGATAAGTACGGACAAGGCTGTTAATCCAACGAATATCATGGGTGCGACAAAGCGTATATGTGAGATGATTATTCAGTATTATAACGGCATATCACAGACAGAGTTTGTTGCGGTAAGATTTGGTAATGTTCTTGGAAGTAACGGTTCGGTTATACCACTTTTTAAGAAGCAGATAGCAGCAGGCGGTCCTGTTACAGTCACACATCCTGATATCATAAGGTACTTTATGACTATACCTGAGGCGGTATCGCTTGTTATACAGGCTGGAGCTTATGCCAAAGGTGGTGAGATATTCATCCTTGATATGGGCGACCCTGTAAAGATAGATGACCTTGCAAAGAACCTTATACGTCTTTCAGGTTATACATTAGGCGTTGATATGGAGATTAAGTATACAGGCTTAAGACCGGGTGAGAAGCTGTATGAAGAGCTTCTTATGGCGGAGGAAGGACTTCAGGATACAGAAAATAAGCTTATTCATATAGGTAAGCCGATAGAATTTGAGAAGAAGGACTTTGAAAAGAAGCTTGAGATACTTAAGGAAACTGCATATGATGAGGATGCGGCTGCAATAAAGGCTCTTGTTAAAGAGTTTGTTCCAACATATAAGCTGGATGTACGAAAGTAATCTTTGACAGTAAACAAAAGTAAGCGGTTGTGAAGCACGAATCGGGGGCTATTATGAAGTATATTATTGATGGAAGATTTTTATACGGACAGGTTCTGGGAGTTCAGAGATACGCAAGAGAAATAACACAAAAGCTTGATGGTATGGTAAAGGACAAGCCATATGACGTTGAGATAGCAGTTCCAGAGATAGATTCTGAGGGAACTTCGGCAGAGATTAACAGTTACAAGACTAAGTATGATAACATAAAGATAGTGATACTAAAAGGCAGGGCAGGAAGAAAGTGGGAGCAGCTCACATTCCAGCGCTATGTAGACAGGCAGAAGGCAAAACCTGTGTATCTGTGCAATGAGGTGTCACTTTTTATGAAAAATGGAATAGTTACAGTACACGATATTGCATTTAAGACCCATCCGGGCTTTTTTACGGAGCCTGGTGACTGGCATGAAATACTGTTCAGAAAGCTTATGTATGATAAAGCATTTAAAAAGGCTGATGCCATAATGACAGTAAGTGAGTATTCAAAGAATGAGATACTTGGCAACTACAGGCTTAAGAATAAGGATATAGTCGTTGCCGGAAACGGATGGCAGCATTTTAATATAGATTATGTGGATGAAGGCATATTTGACAGATATGCATCAAGGATAAAGAGGGGTAAGTATTACTTCTATCTTGCTTCTCTTGCGCCTAACAAAAATCTCCGCTGGATACTTGAAAATGCAAGACGGCACCCGGAGGTTACATATGTTGTTGCAGGACGTGCATTAGGCGATAAGTCCGGCATAGAAAAAATGCCTAACATAGTGCTTGTCGGTTATGCAAAGGATGCAGAGGCAAGGGCACTTATGAAGTACTGTAAGGCATTTATATTTCCATCAACATATGAAGGCTTTGGTATTCCTCCTATGGAGGCGCTGTGTATGGGAGCGCGCATAGTGCTTGGCGACATACCGGTGTTACATGAGATATATGGGACTTCTGCGCTGTATATCAACTGTAATAAGCCAGAGGTCAATCTTGACGAGCTTCTTGATAACAGTGATGCAGTAAAGGAAAAAGAGGCAGCTAAAGCCGTGCTTGGAAAGTATTCATGGGAAAAAACGGCAGGAGAGCTTGTGAAGCTGTTTGACAGATATGCAGGCTGATAAGTGCAGGTGTGTAGTATATAGAAGCAGAGGAGCGGTATGAAGGTAGCGATTGATGCAAGGACACTTGGCAGCAGACCGAGTGGTGTTGGAATGTATCTTAATGACTTTCTTAAGCAGCTTATAAAGTATAAGGACATAGAGTTTGTGCTTATATCAGATGTGGCGGAGAGTGAGTATATAAAGTCATTTAAGAATAAAGGCATAGAAGTGTATACACAGGGCAAAAAGGTATATAGAAGTGCTGGTGTGTATTCTTATTTTTCATTTGTAAAAAAACAGCTTGATATTATAAAGCCAGATATATTCTGGGAGGTAAATACCATAATTCCTATAGACTTAAAAGGAAATTACAGGACTATGATAACCATACACGATATGTTTCCTATAGAATATGTGGAATACTTTGGAAGAGTGTATAATCTGTACTTTAAGCACAATCTTAAAAAGACACTTAAGCATACAGATATGATTCTTTATAATTCAGAGCAGACAAAGCGCACGACAGAAAAATATTTTCCGGAGGCTAAGCATATAAAGAATGTCAATGCCTATATAATATCCAATCCCATTAAGAAAAAATGGGTTAATACGGATGGAGATTATTTCCTTTATATTGGCAATATGGAAAAGCGTAAGGGCGTAGACCTGCTTATAAAGGGATATCTTAAGTATAAAGAATCAGGTGGAACCAAAAAGCTTATACTTGGTGGAAAGATGCAGGAGGAGGATATTAATTCCCTTGTTGAGAGTGCAATGGCTAAGGATAAGGATATATCTTATCTTGATTATGTTTCACACGATAAAAAGCATGAACTGTATGCAGGAATGTCAGCTTTCGTATTTCCGTCAAAGGCGGAGGGCTTCGGTATGCCTGTCATAGAGGTTATGAGGTTTAACAAGCCTATAATAGCAAGCAACCTGCCTATATTTGATGAGATAACAGATGGTAATATCAATACATTTGACTTAAGGTGCAGTGAGCAGGAGCAGATAGAGAACCTTGCGCACATTATGTCTGATTATAATGCAAATGTGGATGAAACAGCCTATGATGAGGTTGTACACCGCTACGAGCCAGAAAGACTGGGAAAGATAGTATATGATTTTATAAAAACGGAGGATTAATTATGAAGGTATTAGTTACAGGTGTTTCAGGACAGCTGGGACATGATGTGATGAATGAACTTGCAAAGAGAGGATACACAGGAGTAGGAAGCGACATAGCACCAGAGTACAGCGGTGTTGATGATAATACTGCCGTTGTTAATATGGAATATGTCCAGATGGATATTACAGATGAAAAGGCAGTTGATGAGATTATAACACGCGTTAATCCGGATGTTATAGTACACTGTGCTGCGTGGACTGCGGTTGATATGGCAGAGGATGATGACAAGGTTGAGAAGGTGCGTGCAGTCAATGCCGGAGGTACAAGAAATATTGCAAAGGCCGCTAAGAAGCTTGACTGCAAGATGGTATATATAAGTACTGATTATGTGTTTGACGGACAGGGCGAGAAGCCTTGGGAGCCGGACTGTAAGGATTATAAGCCGCTTAACGTATATGGACAGACTAAGCTTGAAGGAGAATTAGCTGTATCAGAGCTTCTTGATAAGTACTTTATAGTAAGAATAGCGTGGGTATTCGGTGTCAATGGCAAGAACTTCATAAAGACTATGATTAATGTGGGTAAGACTCACGATACAGTAAGAGTTGTCAACGACCAGATAGGAACACCAACTTATACACTTGATTTATCGGTTCTTCTTGTTGATATGATAGAAACTGACAAGTACGGATATTATCACGCAACTAACGAGGGTGGATATATATCATGGTATGACTTTACACTCGAGATATATAAGCAGGCAGGACTTGATACTAAGGTTATTCCTGTGACAACAAAAGAGTATGGTCTTTCTAAGGCAGCAAGACCATTTAATTCAAGACTTGATAAGAGTAAGCTTGTAAAGAACGGTTTTACCCCTCTTCCAACATGGCAGGATGCAACGAGAAGATATGTAGAGCTTCTTAAAAAGGAAGTATAATCTTGTAGAAATGGAGAATGTATGAAAGAGAAAATATCTGATAAGCTGGGCAGACTGACTACCAAAGAAAACAGGAAACTTGCATGTGATGTGTTTGTAATCCTTCTTGTTTCCAAACTGTTCTATATATTTATAGGCTGTGTTACCAACTCAGCATTTGGCAATAATATAACCTTTGCCAAGATGTTTCTTGGTGGTGATGCAGACTGGTACATAAAGATAGCAGAGAATGGCTACAGCCTTGTCGAGAGCATAAAAGCAGGGGATGGACAGGCTAACTGGGCGTTCTTCCCGCTGTTTCCGGTACTTATAAGATGGTTTAAGTATATATTCTTTTTTCTTAACTACCAGCAGGCAGGAATATTGTTAAGCTCTATATTTACATATGTGACAGGTCTGTATCTGGTAAAGACAGTAAGGCTGTATAAGCCGGGAAGATTAGGATATATAGCCGTAGTGCTTTTATATATGGGACCATACACTTTCTATCTTCACTGTGTTTATTCAGAAACTTTGTTTATGATGCTCATTGCAATATTCTTTTACTATCTGAAAAAAGAGAGCGATAAGGAGTGCAGCTACTGGATACCAGCCATAGCTGCGATGCTTGCAAGCTGTACAAGAATAGTCGGGGTTATACTTGTATTCCCACTGGTTGTAAGGATGTACCGTGACTCGTATAGCGGCAGGATAAGTATTAAGAAGTTCGGACTGTTTGTGCGTGACATACTGTGTACACCTGTAAGACTTCTTCAGATATTTATATGTCCGGCAGGAATATTTGTAAATATGCTGCACCTTTACTGGGTAAGCGGCGATGCGTGGGCATTCAGACACGTACAGGCTGCGTGGAGAGAAGATGGAGCAGGTTATATCGGCAATATGATATGGGACTTCTTTAATAATATATATGCGGAAAGATACTGGATTCCACTTGTCGTTATCATGGCAATAGTTGTATACATATATATGCTTAAGAAGGGATACTATGAGGAGGTTGTATTTGCAGCCATAACCTTAGTTATTCCTTTAACAGGCGGTGTTATGTCAATGTGCCGTTTTATCGTTGGAAGCTATGTAATATTTATAGGTATATATGATTATCTTGCAGATAAGAAGGACATCAAGCTTTGTGCAACAGCGCTTGTTGTCATTATGGAGGCGTTTCTTATATGGTTGTGGTTTACGGCTGGTGTCAACGCATTTACAGCTTAACGTAAAACCACAGGTGTTGATAAAAATGAGGATTATATATGAAAAATAAAAAGATAATTAATGGAATATGTTATGTTATTACGGCTGCACTTGCAGTATTTTATCTTGCTACTCTTGTATTAGGTCAGAAACGTGAGGTTTCCAAGGAGTACGACCTGTATTATGTTGACGATGAGCTGTCAAGATGGCCGGGAGAACACGGGCTTGACTACAGCTTTGGCGATGTTGACATATATGATACATCAAAGCTTGATGAGTATAAAAGGCTGTTAGAGGAGGAGAAGCTCTATGGCGACCCATCGTACCGTGATGAGAGCGATGAGGCAGATGATAAGGAGTCTGATAAGGATAAAGTCGAGTCTAACAGAGATTCAGCCATAGATAAGTATTTCCAGAAAATGCTTGCCGCACAGAGCAGTTATTCACAGGATAATGCTGCTGATAAGGCAGGGGATACGGACACTGATACTGACAGCAGTGAAAAGACTGTCGACCTTCACATTCCATACAGATATAGTAAGGGCTTTTATTCACTGCACACAGGCATATATACAACAGACAGCAAGGAGGCTTCTCTTTACTATAGATTTACTGTAAATGTGCCATCGGATGTTGTGCTTGATGTATATGGTGCAAGTTATAATACTGCGACAAAGGTGTATGCCAATGATACTTATATAGGAACTATTGAGGCTTATGATGAGGCAGAGGAGGCTGTAACTTACCACAAGAATGAATATGGTGACAGAATAAGAGTAGATAAGGTCAATGATAACCGCAATGTACTCATTATTCCTGTGAGCGCAATCGGTGAGGACGGACTTGTAAAGCTTACATTTGTTCCGGAGGAAACAGTAAGTATATACAATTATATGAACAGTATCGGAAACGACAACTTTAAGAAGTACAAGGGCTTCAGGATAACATCGATAGAGATGAGATATTAGTGAGTTTGTGCTGCTTATATTAAAAATGCAAAAAAAGACTTGCAAAGAATGATTATATATGGTACACTTCAAAAAGTTTCGTTGGCAAATATATTTATGTATGTTTGCTTATGATAAATGGGTGGATTCCCGAGTGGCCAAAGGGGACAGACTGTAAATCTGCTGGCACTGCCTTCGAAGGTTCGAATCCTTCTCCGCCCATTCTACATAGCACAGACTTGCTGGCAGTAAAGCAATACTTAGGCTGCGCCAAGTATATGTTATGTATTAAAATACAAAAGAGCCGGTGTGGCGGAACTGGCAGACGCACAGGACTTAAAATCCTGCGGGACTTATACTCCCATACGGGTTCGATTCCCGTTGCCGGCACTATGTAAGAGCAGACCTTTCTTGAGTAAGAGGGGTCTGTTTTTTTAATATATATTTTTATTGTGGTGATGATTTTAATATGACAGGCATATAATCATTATAGAAGATTATGTATACCATAAAATTGCGGATATGGATATTATTCGGAATTGATGATTATGTGACAGTATCAGACCGCATCGTGCTTGATACATTTGCGGTATTAGTGTACAATTAACCTTTATAGATTTGATTAAAACATCAGATGGAATACTTTATCAACGGGGGATGATATATGTTAGAGCTTGATGGAATGTTGTCGATAGTTATGCCGGCGTACAATGAAGAGAAGCTTATATATTCAAGCATTATGAAAACGCTGGATATAGTCTCAGCATTTGTAAAAGATATAGAGATAGTCGCAGTAAACGATGGCAGCAGGGATAATACCAAAGCTGAGATTATAAGGGCACAGAAAGAAGATAAGAGAGTGCGGCTTGTAACTTCTGATAAAAACAGGGGCAAGGGCAATGCCATAATAGCCGGTGTGTCACAGGCAGAAGGCAGGTATATCGCTTTCGTGGATGCAGACCTTGAACTTAATCCATCACAGCTTGAAGGGTATCTTAAAAAGATGATTACCGATAATGTCGATGTCGTTATCGGCTGTAAGTTTCATAAGGACTCAAAGCTTAAGTATCCATTTAAGAGAAAAGTGATAAGTATGTGCTATTACATAATGCTGCTTGTGCTTTTCCACCTGAATGTAAAGGATACACAGACAGGGCTTAAGGTGTTTAAGGCGGAGGCTATAAAGCCAGTCGGACATCTTATAAGAACTTCCGGTTTTGCGTATGATATAGAGCTTTTAGTGGCAGTTCACAGAAGAGGCTTTAAGATAGCACAGATGCCCGTTGAGGTCGTGTTTGTGAGAGAACAGGGCTCTAAGAGAATAGGAATTAAGGATTGTATACAGGCATTTTTTGATACATGGGCAATATTTAACAGAGTGTACTTTAAGCATTACTATGATTGATTTATTACAAGAATAATTTATTTCATATTAATATAATGCAAAGGTCAAAAGGTCAAAAAGCCGTTTATGCCTGCATAATAAGACTTTTGATTTTTTGACCATTATAAATGCGTATGAATTCCATATAACTGCATAAACTATATTTTGAAATATATAATAGATGTCTTACATAGATAAGATATCTATAGAATAATTAGCTGCTTATATGCGGAATGGAGAGTAGTTTATGGCAGGAAATATGAGAATTAACTGGAAAAGGCTGATACTGGCGCTGGTAGTGAGTCTGGGAGCAGGTGTGATATCATGGCTGCTGACGGGCAATTCCATGGAAATGTATGCAAATATCAAGAAGCCGCCGCTGTCACCACCGGGGCAGGTCTTTCCTATTGTGTGGACAATACTTTTTGTGCTTATGGGAATTGCATCCTATATCGTGTGCGAAACAAGGGATGACGACAGAATGGAAGCACTTATACTGTATGGTGTGCAGCTTTTTGTAAATGTAGGCTGGTCAGTCATATTCTTTGACTTTGGAGCCTTCTGGCTGGCGTTTTTCTGGCTTATGTTGTTGTGGGTGCTTATTATATTTACAGTGTGGAGATTTTTCCATGTCAATAAAGTGGCAGCATGGATGATGGTTCCATATCTTTTATGGGTAACATTTGCGGCATACCTTAATCTTGCAGTTGCTATAATTAATGTAAAGTAAGGGGCAAAAGGTCAGAAAACCATTCGTGCCTGAACGATAAGGCTTTTGACTTTTACATCATCCTGATAGGCTGATTTCCGTAATAACGTATGCGGAGGTCAGCTTTTGTTTACGCGTGTTTATATTTCGCAGGAAATTCAAAAAGAGTTAACATATTGTTAACAATTAGAGTTTTAATCGGTGATATAATCAGCTATACTTGTACGGTCATGGTGCATGAAAATGCGGTTGATTGTATATCAGAAGTATTAAGAAACTAAAGGAAACGAGGCGTGGTATGAAAAAGTTATGGCCACACATTAGAAGCGTAATATTTTTATGTGTTCTTGCCGCAGTTATATGCGTATGTGATTATCTGTTTGCGGAGAGTGGATACATAAGATTTATATTTAATCAGGTAAAGGCAGAAAATGCGGATACAGATACAGGTTATGATACGATAGTTCTTGGCGCATCGCACACAAGATGCAGTATAGATGTAAGTTATATGGATATTATGTCAGGTGCCCATGCATTTAATATGGGTATCCCTGGTGAGACGGTCGATGATATGTACTATGTCTTAAAGTCTGTATGTAAGGACAATAAGGTTAAGAAGGTTATTATAGATGTAGACTATTATTACTGGATGAACGGTCAGTCGCAGAACCATTTTTCGAGGTCTTTTATATACCAGCAGATAAGTGACCCTGCGCTTAAGGCGGAATATCTGTGGAAGAATAAGGAATACATAGATATAAGAAATGTGTTCTCAAGACGTCTTACTTGGAAATGTACGCTCGATAAGGCAAAGACTAATATAAAGCTTAAGAACACAGAGGCTTATAAGAATTATGATATGTCAGCAGGGCTTGATGTGGACGGATACTTTGCGACAGCGGGCGGCCCTTATATGGGCAAAGGCTTCTGCTTCAGATATAAAATGAATGATGTTCCGGGCAATCCAGAGTATATTAAAACTATGAAAGGTAATGCCAATAAAGAGCTGGATGCGACAGTTATAAAACAGTTTGAACAGCTTGTCAGCTATTGCAGGGACAATGACATTGAAATAGTGTGCGTGGAGTCACCTATAACACCGGATGCATTCAGGGATGCTGAGGTTGATAAGGCAGTTACAAAGTTAAAGTCACTGTTTGACAGCTATGGAATAGCTTACTATGATTTCAATAAGACACTTATGTCAGTGCTTCCAAGAGATGACTCTTCATATGTTGATACGGAAGGCCATATGTATGGAGAGCTTGCAGAAAGCTACTCAGAGGTGCTTGCAGAGGTACTTGATAAGGCTGCAGCAGGTACTCTTAATGAGAGTGATTACTTCTACGACTCATACGAGAGCATGTATAACTCTATGGTTGCGGATTACGAGAATACCACAGGCTTAGAGTGGAAGTCTTATTGATGATGATAAAGAATGGAGAGTAATATGTCTTTTACAACATTTGAATTCTTCTTATTCGCACTCACTGCGTTAGTTGTATATTATATTATTCCTAAAAAGGTACGCTGGGTGTGGCTGCTCATACTCAGTTATATATATTATTTCTCATACCATGTCACAACGGTATGGATGATGATACTTACAACAGCGGTTACATACACTGGCGGAGTGCTGCTTGGAAGGCTCAACGGACTAAAGCCCGATAAGGATGCCGACAGAGAGGCAAAGAAAGCATTTAAGAAGAATATAACACACAGGAAAAAGAAAGTTGTTCTGTTAGTGATACTTCTTTCTTTCGGAGTGCTTGCAGTATGTAAGTACACTAACTTTATGATAGGCAACATAAATGGAATACTGGCTATGACAAAGGCAACAGGAAGACTGAGTGTTCTTAAGCTGACACTTCCTCTTGGAATATCATTTTATACATTCCAGTCTGTAAGCTATGTTGTTGATGTATACAGGGGAAAGCATGAGCCACAGAAGAACTTCTTTAAGTATGCACTGTTTGTATCGTTCTTTCCACAGCTCTTACAGGGACCTATAGGACGATATGAAAGACTGGGAAGCCAGTTGTATGAGGGACATTCCTATGACCTTCGTAATATACAGTTTGGCGTACAGAGAATACTCTGGGGCATGCTTAAGAAGATGGTGCTTGCCGACAGGGTAAATGCGGCAGTAACACTTATATTTAATAACTACTGGAACTATGGCGGCTGGATTAATGTGTTCGGCGTTATTTTATACAGTATACAGTTGTATGCGGACTTCTCAGGCGGTATTGATATAACTATCGGTGTTGCCCAGATGTTTGGCATAACTATGGATGAGAACTTCCGTCAGCCTTACTTCTCACGCTCTATAAGTGAGTTCTGGAGAAGATGGCACATAACACTAGGTACATGGATGAAGGATTACATATTCTATCCCTTCTCACTGTCAAAGTGTATGAACAAGTTCGGTAAGTGGTGCAAGAAAACATTTGGCAATAATATAGGAAAGCTGTTGCCGGTAAGCCTTGCCAATCTTTTGGTATTCTTTATTGTAGGTATATGGCACGGGGCAGCATGGAAGTACATAATGTATGGTATGTATAACGGTGTTATAATAGCAGCCAGCGGTATGCTTGCGCCGGTATATGCAAAGATACACACGAAGCTTCACATTAATCCTAAGAGCTGGTGGTATCAGGGCTTCTGTATCATAAGAACCTTTATACTTGTCAATATAGGATTCTACTTTGATATGGCACCAGACCTTTACGCAGCTAATGTGATGTTAGCAGAAACATTTACCAAAGCACATCTGTCACAGATATCGATGGCGACAGTAAAGGCAGTGGGACTTAGCGCACAGGACCTTATTATAGTTGGTGTGGGCTGTCTGATCATATTCATTGTCAGTCTTCTTAAGGAAAAGGGAATGAATATAAGAGAGGCCATAGCACAGAAGAACATAGTGGTAAGATGGGTTATATATATTGCATTTATAATGTTCATACTTATATACGGAAGTACAGCCACTACTTCAGACTTTATATATGCGAACTTCTAGCAGGAAAGTATTATTAAAAAATGTTATTAAATCAGCTTAAAATGACAGGGCTGAGAAGTAAAATATTGGAACCGGGGCAGGTTTACGAAAAGTTAAAATCTTCGTAAAGCCCCGGTTTTACTGCGTTTATAGTGATAGTGACAATTATCAGACAAGGTGTTATAATAAAAAGATGATTGGATAATCAGAGTAAGTGTGAGTAAACACGGATTACTAAAGAAAGATAACTAATAATAGATGATGTAAGGCAGCAGTAAGCTGTGTATCGTATCATAATAGCAGGGAGATATGTATGAATAATAATCAGGATAATGAGATTGTAGTGCTTATACAGGACGTTATAGCAGGCAATGCAGAAAAGAAGGAGCTTTGTAACAGGATATATAAGGAAGTGTACGCTCTTGCGTATCCAGTATATCAGGATGAAGAAAAGAGCATGACACAGGCAAAGAAGGCCCTTATAGAGGTATGCAACCGCATTGAGGATATTAATCTGTCAAAGAATGTTCATAAGCAGGTTGCAACTATTGTATCTGCTTACTTTTTTGTAAGTGCGGTAAGTGAGTACGAGAATGAATTAAAGAATGATTATGTTATGAGAGAATATAATTATTCAAGAATACGTGAGGACGAAGAATTGCTTGGCTATATGAAGAAAAAGGCTGGTGTATTCAGAAGTCCTAAGGTATTTGATGAAGAGGGTAAGGAATTCGCTTCACTTAATCCGGTACAGATGGCACTTATGGAAATGTATGCCTATGAGATGCAGTCAGTGGAAACTATAGAAAGAATAACAGATGTTGACAGCTCTTATATAGCAAGCTGGATAGCAGGTGTCAAGGAAGCTGTCATAGAAGGTTATGAAGCTGTAGCGGCAGCGCCAGAGGAAGAAGCTTTATCACAGACACAGGATAGTGAAGAGGCTGGTGAGGAAGCTTACGAAGAGCCAGAGCATGAAGAGTTACAGGATGATGAGGAAGCTATAGATTACAATGATACATATGAAGAGAAGAGGGCGGTAAGTTCTGTATATAAGAGAGCTGGTGGTCACAGGGAGAATTCTGTTACAATGTTTATTAAAAAAATATTCCCGGCACTTTCTCTTCCAGCCCGTAAAGCTATATCATGGGCGGTTGGCTGTGTGGTTGTCATAGTACTTGTTTCTGTATTATTCGTATCTGCCATAGCTGGTAAGAATAACAAGAAAAAAGTAAGCAAAGATTATGACTATCAGGATATGCAGTATTACACAACAAAGCAGTCTTCAACAACAAAGCAGGATAAAACAGAGGAAAGTTCAGACAATACTGCAGAAACAGAAGCTGCAACACAGGATAAGACTACACAGAAGGAAACAGAAAGTTCAAAGAAGGTTGTTGTGCCGGAAAATAATAACGCTGATAATCGTGTTACTACAGCAGCTGATGATGGTGATAACAGAGATAGTGGTAATAGTGGAAGCAATGATAGTGGAAACAGCGACAGCGGCAATAGTGGAAGCGATGATAGTGGAAACAGT
>UMBF01034426.1_pt1 | contig 38859 bp, 36 predicted proteins | sample 1963901 | NCBI WGS metagenome assembly UMBF01 (sample SAMEA4835935, study PRJEB28245) | human gut metagenome | biome: gut microbiome; material: fecal sample | place: Denmark | collected 2008 | reverse complement strand
TCAGCTGATCCTGCCATAAAATCCAGAACAGAATGCTGCACATAGTAACACATAAGAAAACAACCGTTTGGGTTTTGATTGCTTTTTCGCGGGATTTTCGTTATACTGTAAGACAGAGGCTGACACACAGAGGATTACTGGGGTATCAGTACCGGAAAACAAAGGAGCTGTGCATATGGGACGTTTTTTCAGTATGGACAATAAGTTTTTTACATTTATGAATAAGGTGGCAGATCTTTGTATCCTGAATATTATCTGTCTGGTCTGCTGTATTCCGATCGTTACTGTCGGAGCATCTATTACGGCTATGTATTATGTGACACTGAAGATGGTCCGGAATGAGGAAGCTTATATTGTTCGGAGCTTTTTTAAATCTTTTAAAGATAATTTCAAACAGGCGACAATTATTAATCTGATCATGATCGCCGTTGGTGCGGTTCTTTATCTGGATCTGAATGTTGCCAAAAATATGCCTGGAAGTGCCGGTCAGATTTTTCATGTGATCTTTATGGCATTTGTGATCATATATTATGTACTGTTTTTATATGTTTATCCGATTCTTGCCAGGTTTTACAATACGATCCGTAATACGATAAAAAATGCACTGTTCATGGCAATTCGCCATCTTCCGTATACAGTTGTCATGGTACTGATCGGACTTTGTCCGCTGCTGTTGTTATTTATAGACTCTTATCAGATACAGTCCACGTTGTTTGTTCTGTTTCTGGTCATGGGATTCGGAGTGATCGCGTACTGTAATTCCTTCTTCCTTGTAAAAATATTTGATCATTATATGCCGAAGGAAGAAAATGAAGAACAGAAAAGCGAAGGCACAGAAGTATGAATACAGATGCGGTGACACAGCAGAAGAATTGGAATGGAAAGCCGTATCATTCGCTGGATCATATGCTTAGGGAAAGGTTCGGAGAAAAAGTTTATAAGGTGACTCTGAACGGAGGAATGTCCTGTCCCAACCGGGATGGTAAGCTTGGCAGCAGAGGCTGTATTTTCTGCAGTGCCGGTGGAAGTGGGGATTTTGCAGCAGATGCGGAGCTGTCGGTAACAGAGCAGATCGACAGTCAGATCGCATTGCTTTCTGCAAAGCGGCCGATCCATAAATATATTGCTTATTTTCAGGCATATACCAATACGTATGCACCGGTGGAATACCTGCGGAAAATCTTTACAGAAGCGCTTGCGCATCCGTCAGTGGTCGCATTATCCATCGGAACGAGACCGGATTGTCTTGGTGAGGATGTACTGGATCTCCTGAACGAACTGAACCAGAGGAAACCGGTATGGGTAGAACTTGGACTTCAGACGATGCATGAGCGTACCGCTGCCTATATTCGACGAGGATATCCCCTTTCCTGTTTTGAAGATGCAGTACAGAATTTACGGAAGCGCCAGATTGAGGTGATCGTGCATACGATACTGGGACTGCCGGGAGAATCAGAAAAAGACATTCTGGAGACAATGCAGTATCTGAATGGACAGGATATTCAGGGAATTAAACTGCAGCTTCTGCATGTGCTGAAGGGAACCGATCTGGCAGAGGATTACCTGGCCGGGAAATTCCGAGTCTACGAAAGAGAAGAATATCTGAATTTACTGATAGATTGTCTGGAATATCTGGATCCGTCAATCGTTATTCACAGAATGACGGGAGATGGACCGGAGAAGCTGCTTATTGCACCATTGTGGGCAAGCCGGAAGCGGGAAGTTCTGAATCTTCTTCATCACGAAATGAAGGTTCGTAACAGCTGGCAGGGCAAACAGCTGCAATAAGAAGCGAGAAGCCTGACTTGTGTGAGAAAGAGGTGATTGAAATGGCAGAACCATTTACAACTTATAAACTGATCGTTTTATATATGGCGAAACATTCAAAAGAAACACTGACAAATTCTCAGATTTCAGAATTTATACTGGACAGAGATTACACAGATTATTTTCAGCTTCAGAAAGTACTTTCTGAACTGGTAGAAACAGAGCTTCTGAGAAAGCGAACAATTTCCAACAGTTCCTATTATGAGATTACGGAAGAGGGAAAAAAGACACTTTCTTATTTTGAAAAAGAACTGTCGGGTGAGATTAAGAACGAAGTAAAAGATTATCTGCAGACGCATGGCGGACAGGTGCAGGAACGCATCCTGACACCGGCAGATTATTATACGACACCACAGGGAAATTATGCAGTGCGCTGCCAGATCATTGAAAAAGATACGACAGTGTTGGATCTGACACTGGCAGCACCAAGCAGGGAAGCTGCACAGGCGATGTGCCACAGCTGGGCTAAGAAATCACAGGATATTTATGGAATGCTGATGGGAGAACTGATTTAATCAGTTCTCCCTTTTATCTTTTGTAAATATTCTTTTATCGTTTTTTCGTAGCCAAGATCACCTGGTTCATAGAAATGAGAACCTTCAATCTCTGAAGGAAGATATTGCTGTTCGACATAGTGACCTGGATAATCGTGGGCATATTTGTAGCCGATTCCCTTGCCGAGTTTTTCATGACCACCGTAGTGAGCATCCTGCAGGTGAACCGGAACAGTTGTCTGTGTGTGTTTCACAGAATCCATGGCGGCAAAAATGGCATTGACAGCGGCATTACTCTTTGGAGCACAGGCCATATAAGTGACTGCCTGAGAAAGGATGATCTGTGATTCCGGCATGCCGACACGTTCAACAGCCTGTGCGGCAGCAACGGCGACCTGCAATGCCTGTGGATCTGCATTTCCGATATCCTCTGAGGCGAGGATCATGATACGTCGGGCGATGAATTTGACATCTTCTCCGGCGTAGAGCATCTTGGCAAGATAGTAGACTGCTGCATCAGGATCGGAACCACGCATACTTTTGATAAAGGCGGATATGATATCGTAGTGATTGTCGCCTTTTTTGTCGTACTTGATGACTCGTTTCTGAATACATTCAGACGCAACATCCAGTGTCAGATGAATAGAACCATCTTCGCTTTTGGGGGTAGTAAGGATACCAAGTTCTACCGCATTCAGGGCACTGCGGGCATCACCGCCTGCCATATCAGCCAGAAATTCCAGGGCATCGTCATCAATTACGGCGCCATAATTTCCCATGCCTTTATCGCAGTCATTTACGGCTCTGAGGATCAGCGTGCGGATATTTTCATTACTGAGAGGTTTCAGTTCAAAAATGATGGAGCGGGAAAGGAGAGCTCCATTTACTTCGAAATAAGGATTTTCAGTAGTTGCACCGATCAGAATGATCGTACCGTCCTCCACAAATGGAAGCAGGTAATCCTGCTGGCCTTTGTTGAAACGGTGAATTTCATCAATGAAAAGAATCGTTTTTTTGCCATACATGCCAAGACGATCCTGTGCCTCTTTTACGACTTCTTCCATGTCTTTCTTACCGGCGACTGTCGCATTGATCTGGGTAAAACTTGCACTGGTAGTATTTGCGATTACCTTGGCAAGGGTAGTCTTTCCGGTTCCGGGAGGTCCATAGAAAATAACAGAAGTCAGCTTGTCAGCTTTGATCGCACGGTACAGTAATTTATCTTTGCCAACGATGTGCTCCTGCCCAACGACTTCATCCAGCGTAGTCGGACGAAGCCGGGAAGCCAGTGGAGATTCGCGGTCAAGTGTTTTTGATTTGGCATATTCAAATAAATCCATAGCAGATGCTCCATTCTGAATCAAAAATTATAAAACACGTACATTTGTTCTTAAGTATACTTGATTCATCAGAAAAAAACAACTACAATTAATGCGTCAAAATAGTCCTTGTTTTTTGCATGTTAAAGTGTTAAAATACCATGTATATGAAACAGTACAAACAATGTAACTAAAGGAGCAGGGATTATGGGTAAAAAAATCAGAACAGAAGAGGTTGATCATTTATTTGAAGCAATCCTTTGTCTGAAGAATAAAGAAGAATGTTATACATTTTTTGAGGATGTATGTACGATCAATGAACTTCTTTCTCTGTCACAGCGTTTTGAAGTTGCAAAGATGCTGACAGACAAACGCACATATCTGGATATTTCAGAGAAGACCGGTGCTTCCACCGCGACGATCAGCCGTGTGAATCGTTCTCTCAACTACGGAAATGACGGATATGAGATGGTCTTTTCCAGAATGAAAGAAAAAGAAACCGCAGGAAAGACAGAAGAATAAAGAATAAAGAAATACAGGGAAAAGGAACAGGCAATGGAATAATCCAAAGGTCTGTTCCTTTTTTGTTGCTGTGAGAAATTACTTTTGTTTTGTGGTCATATATGTATAGACATCCGCAGAGATTTTTTTGATCGTATTCTGTGCACTGGAATTATTCTTGATATTATTGGAGAGTACACAGAGCACATATGGATGCTCTTTGTCAAAGACAATGGCAATATCGTTTTCGACAACACCGAGTTTTCCGGAGTCTGCAAGTTCTCCGGTTTTGTTGGCAGTTGCGGTGCCGGAAGGAACACCTGCCGGAATCTTGGCTGTCTTTGTCTGGCTCGTAAGGAGTGCAAGCATTTCGGCAGATGCATCTGCGTTTACCAGAGAACTGTTGTAAATATCAGAGAGCAGTCGGCAGCAGTCGGAAGCACTTGTGTAATTGTCATCGGTTGGATCAGAAGCCAGGAACTCGCGGCCAAGATGCGTGGAGGTGTAGTTCCGCTCCTGACAGAACTCATTGACAATAGCAGCTCCTGTCTGAAAATCGCCTCCACCGAGCTTGCGGACCAGTTCGTTGGCAGAGTCATTGTCACTGACTGTGATCATACTGGTGAGGAGAGGTTTCAGAGTACTTTCATAATCGGATGAAACCGTAGTTCCTTCATCTGGATATATCAGTTTGTCATAAACAGCGGCCATGATAAATGCTTTGATAACACTGGCAGACTGCATGGACTGTTCGGCATTGACTGTGCTGTAGGCCTGCGTCTTCAGATCCATAGCTGCGATTGCCCAGAGTTCTCCCTGTTGTTCAAGCGGATCCGTATAGTTCTTTTCCAGCTGTGAGGTGAGATCGGCGAGGTGTTCTCCGACAGTAGTAATAGCCGGTTCGACAGTATTGAAATATGCATCGATTCCATCGGCAATTCCCCTTGCCATAGTTTCGTGATTTGCGGAATTGGTAATGTAAAGATCATCATTCTGGTTACTCATAAATCCCATTTCGAGGATGGCAACCGGAACTGTACTCCAGTTGGTACCAGTCATATTGTCGGCAGAGATGACGCCTTTGTTTGCAAGTCCGGTGGCATTGCAGTAACTGTCGATGATACAGGATGCAAGCGTATTACTTTTTTCGATGAGTTCCTTGTCCAGATACTGATTGGAACTGGTTGGGGCCATGGTAAGAGCACCGGCAGCAGAAGCACTGTTGTCACTGTTTGCATGAATGCGGACCGTGATATCGGAGCCGGATTCTGTGGCAAATTCTGCACGTTCTTTGTTGCTGATGGCTTTGTCGTTATCCTCGCGGGTCATGACAACCTTGTACCCGCGAGATGCCAGTTCTTTTTCAAGGACAAGAGAAACTTCAAGGTTGACTTCATATTCCGGAACCTTGGAGTAGTTACCGGTAGTACCGGTCGTAGCTTTATTTTTGGTCTGAGATGAACCTGGAGCCATAGGTTCCTGTGCACTCATGTCTACCCAGCTTCCCTGATGTCCCGGATCAATACAGACGGTAAACTGCCTGGAAGCGGAAGACGGAGTTGAAGCCGTGTTTGCGGCAGACCAGTCCATGCCTGAGGAAGAACCGGAAGGACTCAAAGTACCTTCGGAGTCATCTGAAGAATCGACATCGGCTTCAGTATTGGCAGAAGCATTTGGAGAAGCCGAAGATGGAGCCTTGATCATGGCCTGTCCCTGTTCGCTTTCATAGGTGGTTTCCGCAGAAGCCCAGATCGTGGCAGGAAGCAGTAAAAGCAGACATCCGGCAAGAAAAACAGATAATAGTTTGCGCATGAATATATATCCTCCCGAGAAATTTTATTTTACAAAAAGTTGTTTCCTATATGATAAACTATAATAAAAAATTTGGCAAGAACGGTTCGGTGTCGTATTTACTCGAAGACTTGTCACGGGGAGCAAAAACTAAATACAAAGGAGGGCAACATTATGAAGAAGAGATTTTCCACAATGCAGAGGTCAGGAGTCCTGAAACGTATTTTCGCATGTGTGATCGCACTTGCACTTGTTATGCCGATGACGGTGCAGACAGGATGGGCGGCCACCACTTCCTACACAGTTACAGTAGCGGATGGCTATCTGGCTCTCCGAAATGCCAAGGCATATGATGATAAGAATGAAATTGGTAAGCTTTATACAGGTGATACCGTTGATGTGACAGATTCCAGTGGAAGCACCTACTGGTATGTATATGCATCACGACTCAAGAAATCCGGATATGTAAATCGCAGATATCTGGCGAATTCTTCAAGTGAACGTTATGTAAGTGTCAAGAGTGGATATCTGGCGCTTCGTAATGCCAAGGCGTTTAAATCGTCCAATGAAGTTGCAGAACTTTATACAGGAGATAAGGTACAGATTGCGGATGCCAGTGACAGTACCTACTGGCTGGTATATGTACCGGGACTTGGAAAGGGCGGATATGTAAATAAAGATTATCTGGTAAAAAATAAAGACAATACAGCATCTGCGGTTGTTACAAAGACAGTGAAAGTCAAGAGTGGCTATCTGGCACTTCGTAATGCAAAAGCGTATGATGATGCAAATGAGATCGGACAGTTGAATAACGGCGATACCGTTCAGGTCCAGGATTCCAGTGGAAGTACTTACTGGTATGTATATTCTTCCAGACTTGGAAAGAGCGGCTATGTAAATAAAAATTACCTGCAGTGATGCAGGTAATTTTTACGTAATACAGGATCAGTACTTCTGATGCTGTATTATTTTTTCTTATGTTTTGTGTCTGTATCCGTGGAAGCACGGAGTTCGTCGATCATCTGCTCGATCAGCATTTTTTTTACGTAAACATCAAAGCTGAGAAGACAGATGAAAGAAAATAATTTCAGGAAATCCCTGTCTTCTTCCGGTGCATTCTCAAAAGTTCCCTGAGCAATTTCATAGCGTTCCAGAAGCTCCTTCTGAAGAGATTCAATCTGTCCTTTTTCCATACTGAATACTTCGTTGTAGATAGCAGTGAGATCCATATCATCCATAGATTTGAAATATTTATCGGTCAGTGGTCCGAGCAGAGTCTGGATATCGCTGATCGATAAAATATTTTTGAAATAGTAGATAAAGATCAGAACCAGCAGGTGTTCTTTTGAATAGCGCTTCTTCTCAGGAGAAGGAAGCAGATTATTCTTGGCATAATTATTGATCATGGTCTTTGTAAGAATCTTGTCATCTTCATAGCGTTTGGAATGAGCAAGCTGTGCTTCCATAAAAGTAGTGACCTGATCCATATAAAGATCTATATTGGGAATATCCTCTGGTTTTACATAACCGATTCTGGAAACACGATCCAGAATATTACGGATCATGGAGTCTGTATTAACTGACATAAATTCATCTCCTTTGCCTGAAATAAAGGCAGAATGGTATTTCTAATACCTGCACGCTCTATTATATAGTTTTAAATACTACTTGTAAATGGTTTTTGCAAATGATTTTAAAATTCCTTTACCCCATACCAGGTTTCATGTATAATTAAAAAGATAGCAAGAAAACATCAGTTCGAAATATGTAACCACAAAGAAACAGGAGATAATTGATGAATACAATTTATGATACATTGAATGACCGACAGAAAGAAGCTGTTCTGTATACAGATGGACCACTTCTGATTCTTGCAGGAGCCGGCTCAGGAAAGACCAGAGTACTGACACACAGGATTGCTTATCTGATCGCAGAAAAGGGTGTGAATCCGTGGAATATTCTGGCAATCACATTTACCAACAAAGCGGCCCACGAGATGAGAGAACGTGTGGACAAGATCGCAGGAAGCGAAGGGGGAAGTGTATGGGTATCAACTTTTCACTCGACATGTGTGCGGATCTTACGACGCCATATAGACCGTCTCGGTTATGATAATAATTTTACGATTTACGATGCGGACGACCAGAAGACACTGATCAAAGAAATCTGCCGCAAAATGAATATCGACACCAAGAAAGTGAAGGAACGTGCACTACTGGCTCAGATCTCACATGCAAAAGATGAGCTGCTGACTCCGGATGAAATGGAAATGAATGCAGGCGCTGATTTTAACCAGAAAAGAGCGGCGCAGGTTTATCGTGAATATCAGGCAGCACTGCGTCGGAATAATGCACTGGATTTTGATGACCTCATATGCAAGACAGTGGAATTGTTCCAGAATTGTGGCGATGTTCTGCAGAGTTATCAGGAACGTTTCCGCTATATTATGGTAGATGAATATCAGGATACCAATACGGCACAGTTTAAGTTTGTAAGTCTTCTGGCATCCAGGTATGAGAATCTGTGTGTAGTCGGTGATGATGACCAGTCCATTTACAGATTCCGTGGAGCCAATATTGGAAATATCCTGGGATTTGAGAGGGTATTCCCGGATGCTAAAGTTATTCGTCTGGAGCAGAATTATCGTTCTACGCAGAATATCTTAAATGCAGCGAATGGTGTGATCGCAAATAATACAGAGCGTAAAGAAAAAACACTCTGGACAGAGAACCCGGAGGGTGAGAAAATCCATTTCCGACAGTTTATGAATGGATATGAGGAAGCCGAATTTGTTGTAGGGGACATTGCCCGACGACACAGAGAAGGGACTGCAGAGTATCATAACTGCGCAGTACTTTATCGAACAAATGCACAGTCCCGTCTTTTTGAAGAGAAGTGTCTGCTTGCAAACATTCCTTACAAGATCGTAGGGGGAGTGAACTTCTATGCACGTAAAGAAATCAAAGATCTGCTCTGCTATCTGAAAACGGTAGACAATGCAGCGGATGATCTTGCGGTACGTAGAATCCTGAATGTACCAAAGCGTGGAATCGGAGCAACAACGGTCGGCAGAATCCAGGATTATGCCGACATGATGAATATCAGTTTTTATGATGCACTTCGTGTGGCAGAGGAAGTGCCGTCGATCGGACGCAGTCTTTCAAAAGTGGATGGATTTGTTACATTTATCCAGTCACTTAAGAGCAAAGCACAGGCATATTCTGTATCGGAGCTTCTGGAGGAAATCATAGATCTGACCGGTTATGTGGATGAATTGAAAGCAGAAGATACAGAAGAATCCAGAGCCAGAGTGGAGAATATCGATGAGCTGATATCCAAAACGGTTTCTTATGAAGAGACAATGAAGGCTGAGAACAGAGAAGCAACATTATCCGGATTCCTGGAAGAAATTGCGCTGATCGCGGATATTGATTCTGTAGATGAGAATCAGGATTATGTGGTACTGATGACTTTGCACAGTGCAAAGGGACTGGAATTTCCATATGTATACCTTGCCGGAATGGAAGATGGCATGTTCCCGAGCAGTATGTGCATCTTTTCCGGTGACCAGTCGGAGCTGGAAGAGGAGCGCAGGCTTTGTTATGTGGGAATCACCAGAGCCATGAAAGAACTGACTATGACCAGTGCGCAGCAGCGTATGGTGCGTGGGGAAACGCAGTATAATCGCGTTTCCAGATTTGTGAGAGAGATTCCACGGGAACTGGTGGATCTTGGACATACTGTTCAGGAACACAAACCAAAGATCCCGGAGACAAAATCTCCGCTCAACAGCTATCTGCAGATGAAGAAAAGCTTCCATACGAAGGCATTTCAGCCGCAGAATTTTAAGGTAACGAAAGCGGATTCCCTGGATTACGGTGTTGGGGATACGGTCCGTCACATTAAATTTGGTGTTGGCATCGTTAAGGATATCGTAGAAGGCGGCAGAGATTATGAGGTTACTGTAGATTTTGACAAAGTCGGAGTTAAAAAAATGTTCGCTGCCTTTGCAAAACTTAAGAAAATATAACTTTTTATAATTTTCTTAAGAAATCTTAAAGTTTCTGTACTTTAGTTGTTTTACCTTTTAATGAATGATATACTGGATACATGAAAATTCGAAGGGAGTACAGAATGAAAAAAATTTTAAAAGGCCTCACGAGGATACTCCCTGCATATGGAATTTTCCCGGTTATTTTTTCGTTTGTATTTAATTGTCTTGTTTATTCAGGTTCCAGAATGATCGCAGGTGGATGGTACCACCACAATATAGAAACTGCTGTGGACAGGAGCCTTCCTTTTGTCCCACAGTTTCTGATTATCTATTTTGGATGCTATCTTTTCTGGATCGTCAATTACATTCTGATTGCCAGGCAGGATCGACACAGTGTGTACCAGTTTTTTACAGGAGATTTTATATCAAGATGTATCTGCCTTGGTTTCTTTCTTTTGTATCCCACAACGAATACTAGACCAGTGATAACAGATGGAGGATTATGGAATCAGCTTGCTTTGTGGCTGTACTCTATTGATGCAGCAGATAATCTGTTTCCGTCTATTCATTGTCTGGTCAGCTGGTTCTGCTATCTGGGTATCCGCGGAAGAAAAGAAATTCCGGTATGGTACCAGAGAGTGTCGGCAGTGCTGGCAATTCTTGTGTTTGTCTCTACATTGCTGACGAAACAGCATGTTCTGGTGGACGTGGCAGGAGGAATCCTTCTTGCAGAACTGTGTTTCTGTATCGGAAGAAACACAAATTTGTACAAAATTTACGAAAGATTTGGCAGCAGGATCGAGAAAAAGATTCTGAAATCTACAGAAGGGTGAGCTGCTTATGAAAAAAAATAGAAGAGTGATCTTTAATGGAGCTTTCCTGATCATTGTCTTTGTGCTCACAATTTATGGAGTGTTTCATGGAGAAGATCTCGGAGCTATGATGGATGCCATTCGGAGTGCGGATAAACGATGGCTCGTGCCCGGGCTTGCACTGGTGGCATTCTTTATCTGGGGTGAGTCGATCATCATATGGTATATGATGCGGTCCTATGGAATAAAACTGAAAAAAAGAACCTGTTTTCTCTTTTCATCGGTAGGATTCTTTTTCAGCTGTATTACACCATCTGCGAGTGGTGGACAGCCAATGCAGGCATATTATATGAAAAAGAAAAACATATCTATTCCAGTTTCTGCGGTTATTCTGATGATCATTACGATCACCTATAAGCTGGTGCTGGTGGTGGTCGGTATCGGAGTGGCTGTGTTTGGAAGAGGATTCCTGCATCAGTATCTGGAAGGAATTCTTCCTGTTTTCTATCTGGGATTGGGACTGAATATTTTCTGTGTGACTTTTATGACGATTCTGGTATTTCATCCACTGCTTGCCAGATCATTTCTTGTATGGGGACTTTCGATTCTTGAGAAATTCCGTATTCTTCGTCACAAAGAAGGAAGGCTGAAAAAACTGGAAGATTCCATGGATACTTACAGAGATACAGCTGCTTATCTGAAGACACATCCGAGAGTGATCGTGAATATCATTGCGATCACATTTGTACAGAGAATGGCAATGTTTGCAGTAACATGGTTTGTATATAAAGCATTTTCACTGTCAGGAACAGGATTCTGGACGGTGCTGTTTCTTCAGGCAGTGATCTCTGTTTCCGTAGATATGCTTCCACTTCCGGGAGGTATGGGAATCAGTGAGACGTTGTTCTTGACAATATTTACCCCGGTATTTGGCACATTACTTCTGCCGGGGATGGTTCTCAGCAGAGGACTTGGTTATTATGGGGAGCTTTTGATCAGTGCACTTTTTACGATTGTGGCACAGCTTACGATCGGACAGGGGCATGGCAAAGATAATAAGGAGAGTTACGAATGATAGGATTTTATGATTATACAGTAGTTGTTACATATATCAGTCTTGTTTCATCCATCCTGGGTATGTTTTGTGCGATCGACGGAAGGCTTACTCTGGCAGTATCCTGTCTGGCTTTTTCCGGACTGTGTGATATGTTTGATGGAAAGATAGCCCGGACAAAGAAGAACCGGACCGATGATGAGAAATCCTTTGGCATTCAGATCGATTCTCTCTGTGACATTGTCTGTTTTGGGATTTTTCCAATCATTCTGGGCTACAAACTTGGAATGTGTAAAGCATACAGCATTGCGATCCTTGCATTTTACGGGATGGCAGGAGTGATCCGTCTTGCATACTTTAATGTGATGGAGGCAAAACGCCAGAGCGAGACATCTGAGAACCGCAAGTACTATCAGGGACTTCCAATCACATCTATGGCTGTGATCATGCCACTTCTGTTTGTGGCATCGGTATTTTTCCCGGGATTTCGTTATTTTGTGGGATTGCTTCATGCAGCGATGCTGATCGTAGGATTCTTGTTTATTTTTAATTTCCGTTTCCGCAAGCCGACCAATCAGGAATTGGTGGTACTGGTTGCAGTTGTGGCAGTGGCAGTACTGTTTATTCTTTTTTACAAAGAAGGATGGTGGGCTCATTACCATACGATCAGGAAACTGAAAGGAGCAGCAGCATGACAACATATACGGCAGACCGAAAAGGTCATGTAACTGAAAATGATTCGTTTCAGGACAGATTCCTGGAAAAAATGTATGGCTCTGCAATTGGCAGGGCTTTACTTAAACCGCTTGTAAATCCTGTACTTTCAGAGATTGGGGGCAGAATTCTGGACTCCAGAGTATCTGCACTGGCGGTTCCGGCATTTATAAGACATGCAGGAATTGATATGAGAGATTATGAACCGAAAAAGTATTGGTCGTACAATGATTTTTTTACCAGACAGATTCGAGAGGGTGCCAGAGAAATCGATATGGTACCGGAAGCTTTTGTCAGTCCCTGCGACAGCAGGGTGAGTGTTTATCCGATCAGTGAGAACTGTCATGTAAAAATCAAACATACATCCTATACAGTTGCTGAACTTCTGAAGAATCCGGTTCTGGCGAAACGATACGAAGGCGGACTTCTCTGGGTGTTCCGTTTATGTGTGAACGATTATCACAGATATATCTATATAGATGATGGATTTGAATCCCGGAGAGTGCATATTCCGGGTGAACTGCATACGGTCAATCCGGTCGCCAATGATGTGTATCCAATTTACAAAGAAAATACAAGAGAATATGCGTTGTTGAAGACTGTGAATTTTGGAACGGTTCTGATGATGGAAGTCGGAGCGTTGATGGTCGGCAGGATTGAGAATGTACCACTTCGTGGCCGTGTAAAACGGGGAAAAGAAAAAGGAAATTTCGCATTTGGTGGTTCGACGGTTATACTGATGACACAGAAGGAACGGGTACTGCCTGATCCAGACATCTTTATGAATTCCGAAAAGGGAATTGAGACAAGAGTAAAACTTGGGGAGCGGATTGGTGTATCAGAAGTTCTGGATGGATAAGGTGCAGAAACATAATCGAAAATTTGCGAGAAAATATGGTAAAATGGATGGATTAGTGGTATACTATGACCTATAAATGAGTGAGAGGAAGGTGCCCGTCATGAATCTGAATAATTTAAACCTGAACGAGAAAATTGAGGATTTACTTGCTGCTTTAAAGAAAAAAGAAGACGAAAAAGAAAAAAATACAGTCCTCTGGGTACTGGCTATCATAGGCGCAGTTGCAGCAGTTGCAGGAATCGCATTTGCAGTATATCGCTTCTTTGCTCCGGATTATCTGGAAGATTTTGAAGAAGATTTCGATGATGATTTTGATGATTACTTCGAGGATGAAGAAGAGTAAGATGACTGCTTGCAGAGAGAATGGCAACAGAGTAAGCGTAGCATGAAGTTCAAACAGCTCCGGCAGATAACCGGGGCTGTTTTACTGCTCTGTCAAAGACAAAAGAGTGAGGGTTACGAAGAGACAGCTGGATGCAAGTGTTTCAAATATATAAATGAGGAATAGAAAGCATGAAAAAAGGTGAAATTTACGAAGGTGTAATAGAGAAGGTGGACTTCCCGAATAAGGGATATGTTTTTGTGGAGGATCAGAAGGTTCTGATCAAGAACGGAATTCCGGGACAGAAGGTACGCTTTATGATTCAGAAGAAACGTTCCGGAAGGGCACAGGGACGTATCCTGGAGGTAATGGAAAAATCACCATTGGAGACAAGAGAACCGGTATGCAGCAATTTTCCGGCATGTGGTGGCTGCATGTATCAGACAATGTCCTATGAAGACCAGCTTCATATGAAAGAGACACAGATACGAGAGCTTCTGGAAGAGGCATTGATCCAGGGTGGTCAGATAGATGAGAATGGAAATGCAGCTTTTGAATGGGAGGGTATTCACGGAAGCCCAATCGAATTCGGATACCGCAATAAGATGGAGTTTTCTTTTGGAGATGAGGTCAAAGACGGACCACTGTCCCTTGGCCTGCATAAGAAAGGAAGTACGTATGATATCCTGAATACTGACGACTGTAAGCTGGTGCATAAGGATATGACGGATATCCTGACTTGTGTAAGAGAATTTTTCAGAGAAAAAGGAGCTTCTTATTACAGGAAACTGCAGCACACCGGTTATCTGCGGCACCTGATGTTGAGAAGAGGTGTTACTTCCGGTGAGATTCTGGTGCATCTTGTAACGACCACTCAGGAAGAGTATGATCTGGAACCGCTGAAAGATCAGCTTCTGGCTCTTCCACTGGAGGGCAGGATTGTTGGAATCATGCATATTCTCAATGATTCACTTTCAGATGTAGTTCAGAGCGATGAGACAAGGATACTTTATGGACAGGACTATTTCTATGAGACACTGCTCGGATTGAAATTCCGTATCAGCACGTTTTCTTTCTTCCAGCCGAATTCACTGGCTGCGGAAGTACTGTACAATATTGTGCGTGATTATATCCAGAATACGAGTGGAATGGAAGTGTTTGATCTTTACAGTGGAACCGGAACGATCGCGCAGCTGCTTGCTCCGGTAGCAAAAGAAGTGATCGGTGTGGAAATCGTGGAAGATGCAGTTGCAGCAGCAAGAGAGAATGCGAAGCTGAACGGACTGGATAACTGTAAATTCATTGCCGGTGACGTCCTGAAGGTTCTGGATGATCTGACTGAGAAGCCGGATGTGATCGTCCTGGATCCACCTCGCGATGGAATCCATCCGAAAGCGCTGCCGAAGATCCTTTCCTATGGGGTAAACCGTATTGTGTATGTCTCCTGTAAAGCAACCAGTCTTGCACGTGATCTGGAGGCATTTTTGCAGGCGGGATATCGACTTGAAAAAGCCTGTTGTGTAGACCAGTTCTGCGAGACCGTGTGGACAGAAGCAGTGGCACTGCTGGTGAAGGAATAAAAGAGAGAAAATCCTTTCAGTATATTTTTACAATACTGAGAGGATTTTTTTGTGCATAAATCGTCTGAAAAGTTCTTTAAAATATATTGACATATATGAGGGTAGTGTTATAATACAATCAAACATATGAATGAATGTTCATATGAAAACGTGAATAAAACATATATGAGAAGGAGAATACTACTATGAAGAAATCTTACAAAATTGAAGTTGACTGTGCAAACTGTGCAAATAAAATGGAAGAAGCAGCTAAGAACACAGCAGGTGTTAAAGATGCAAGCGTGAATTTCATGATGCTCAAGATGAAAGTAGAATTTGAAGAAGGACAGGATCCGGACAGCGTAATGAAAGAAGTTTTGAAGAACTGTAAGAAAGTAGAAGACGATTGCGAGATTTATTTATAAGATGAAATGAGAATGCTCTGCTGCGGATGCGGCAGGGCATTTAAATAAATGGCGGGAGGAAAGAGGTTATGAATAAAAAGCAGAAAAAAATGCTGGCACGTATCATCATAGCAGCGGTGTTACTGATCGTTTTGCATTTCGTTCCGATTACGGGAATTCCGAGATTTATCTGCTATCTGGCAGTTTATCTGGTTATCGGATATGATATTGTAAAGAAAGCATTTAAAGGAATCAAAAATGGTCAGGTTTTTGATGAAAACTTTTTGATGGCCATTGCAACGATCGGTGCATTTGCGCTGGCAGTTTATGAAAAAAGCGGCGATTATAACGAATCGATCGCGGTTATGCTGTTCTACCAGGTCGGTGAACTTTTCCAGAGCTATGCAGTTGGAAAGAGCCGCCGTAACATTACCGAACTGATGGATATCCGCCCGGATTATGCTAATATTGAAAACGATGGTAAGTTAGAAAAAGTAGATCCGGATGAAGTTGAGGTTGGTTCCGTTATCGTCGTACAGCCGGGTGAAAAAGTCCCGATCGATGGCGTGATCGTAGAAGGAAACAGTAGCCTCAACACCAGTGCACTGACCGGTGAGAGCCTTCCGCGCAGTGCAAAAGCGGGAGATGAGATCATCAGCGGATGCATCAATATGACCGGTGTACTGAAGATTAAGACAACAAAAGAATTTGACGAATCGACCGTATCGAAGATTCTGGAACTGATTGAAGAATCCAGTTCCCGTAAATCCAGATCTGAGAATTTTATTTCAAAATTTGCCCATTATTATACACCGGCAGTATGTTATGGAGCACTTGCACTGGCAATCCTGCCGCCGCTTGTAAATCTCGTGCTCCTTCACAATCCTGCAATGTGGGGCCAGTGGATCTACAGAGCCCTGACATTCCTTGTAATCAGCTGCCCGTGTGCTCTGGTCATCAGTATTCCGCTGGGGTTCTTTGCGGGAATCGGTGGAGCCAGCAATGCCGGTGTTCTGGTCAAAGGATCCAACTATCTGGAAACTCTGGCCCATACAAAATATGTAGTATTTGACAAGACCGGTACCCTGACCAAGGGTGTGTTTGAAGTTGTAGGTGTTCACCATAACACGATGGAAGAAAAAAAGATTCTGGAATATGCAGCACTGGCAGAAAGTTTTTCGTCACATCCGATCAGCCGCAGCCTGAAAACTGCTTACGGTAAGGAAATTGACCAGAAACGTGTCACAGATGTAGAGGAAATCAGCGGAAATGGTGTTACGGCGAAGGTGGACGGAATCTCTGTTGCAGTCGGAAATACAAAACTGATGAAACGTATCGGCGTGGAGGCAGTAGAGTGCCATCAGGTCGGAACGGTCATCCATGTTGCAATCGATGGAGCTTATGCAGGGCATATCCTGATTTCAGATGTCCTGAAACCGACTTCAAAAGAGGCAATTGTAAATCTTAAGAAAAATGGCATTAAAGAGACGGTCATGCTGACGGGCGATATTGATAAGGTTGCACAGCAGGTAGCAGGTGAGCTTGGTGTAGACCGTGTATACAGTGAACTTCTTCCGGCTGATAAAGTAAGTAAGGTAGAAGAACTTCTCGCAAAAAAGACAGAGAAAGAGAAACTTGCCTTTGTTGGGGATGGTATCAATGACGCTCCGGTACTTTCCAGAGCAGATATTGGTATTGCCATGGGAGCACTTGGATCGGATGCGGCTATTGAGGCAGCAGATGTTGTTCTTATGGATGATGATCCGATGAAGATCGTGAAAGCTATCCGCATCGCAAAGAAATGTATGCGTATTGTATATGAAAATATTTATTTTGCAATCGGAATCAAGGTAATCTGTCTGCTTCTTGGTGCAGTGGGTATTGCCAATATGTGGGTTGCGATTTTTGCAGATGTCGGAGTTATGATCATTGCAGTGCTGAATGCGATCCGAACTTTGTTTGTAAAGAAACTGTAACTACAGGATACAAAGTAAATCTGTGGATTCCGAATGTTTGCAGGATTGCGAGAGTGTGTAACACGAAGCAATCCGTAGTTACCTGAACTGAATAATTTAGAGAGAAAGCGAGAAAAATATGGCAGAAGAGAGAGAAGAAATCATCTGTGATTGCCAGGAGATTCATGAGGATCTTTTAAAGATCGTGAATGAGACTATGCCGGACGAAGAAGAACTGTATGATCTGGCGGATCTGTTTAAGGTATTTGCAGATTCCACCCGAATCAGAATCCTGTTTGTGCTGTTTGAATCTGAAGTGTGTGTCTGTGATCTGGCAAAGGTCCTGAACATGACCCAGTCCGCAGTGTCCCATCAGCTTCGTATCCTCAAGCAGAATAAACTGGTGAAGGCCCGCAGAGACGGAAAATCTATTTTTTATTCTTTGGCAGATGATCACGTAAGAACTATCATTTCCATGGGAAGAGAGCATATTTTAGAGTAAGAAGAAGTCGGTGTATATCTGAAAGAAACAGATGTGCACCGGCATTTTTATATGGTCAAAAGGAAAAGAATAGGGTAAGATAGAAATCAGGAAAACAGACAAGGAGAAACATGATGATAAAAGCGGTCATTTTTGACATAGACAATACCTTATACAGTTATGATGAAAATCATATTTATGGAATGGAAGCTTTGGCTGTATACTGCAGGGATTCGTTTGGGATTACAACAGACGAGATGCAGGTCTGCTACAGAAAGGCCGGACGAATCATGACAGACCGGATCGGAACAGATACTGCTGCAATCCACAGCCGTATGCTGCGGATGCAGTGTATGCTGGAGCTTCTTGAACAGCCACTTTTTCCGCATGCGCGAAATATGTATCATGCCTACTGGGACACATTTATTCAGCATATACAGTCAAATCCGGGAATCCTGGAATTTATGAAAGAGCTGAAAAAAAGAAAAATTCGTATCGGAATCGGGACAGACATGACTGCATACGTTCAGTACAGAAAACTGGAAGCAATTGGTGTGACATCATATATTGATTTTATTGTTACCAGCGAAGAAGCGGGGGTAGAGAAACCACATTATCATTTTTTTGATATCTGTGTGGAAAAGGCGGGAGTTCGCCCGGAAGAATGTGCATTTATCGGTGATAACGTAAAAAAGGATATTGAAGGTGCTTGGGAAAGCGGGCTGAAAGGAATCTGGTATACCCAGGAAAAAGAACCGCCGGAACACAGATATTTCCCGACGATCCGGTCATTCAGAGGAATAGATGTCGATGAATTCCTGAAATGAAATGGCACTTAAGCGTAACTGAGTGGAAAGCATCAATGCTCACAGAGAAAGAAAAGATATAAATTATGGATTATTTATCAAAAAATGTTGCGGCAAATCTGAAAAGAATTCGAAAATCAAAATGTATGAGCCTGGATCAGGCAGCAGAACAGACTGGCGTCAGCAAAAGTATGCTGGCACAGATTGAAAGAGGAACGGCTAATCCATCGCTTGGAGTGCTTGGAAAGATCACCAGCGGTCTTCGAGTCGAATTCCAGGAACTGATCCAGCCGCCGAGAGTAGACTGCTGTCTCGTGACACCGGAAGAACTGCTTCCGACCAAGGAACTGGAAGGACAGTACCGTGTCTGGACCTGCCTGCCGTATGAAGATACACGCCTTATAGAAGTGTATCGGATCGAAGTTGAGCCCGGCGGTATTTATGTGAGTGGAAGTCATGGTGAGAAGACGCGCGAGTATCTGGTTGTGACGGAAGGTGTGCTGACTGTAGAATGTCATGGACAGAGCTGTCAGATTCGAAAAGATCAGGTGTTCAAATTTGAGACAGACCAGGATCATATATACCGGAATGAGGGTGGGGAAAAGGCCTGCTGTACCTGCTTTTTCCTTGATTATCACGGAAAACAGTGATAAGGAAGTGGAATGGCAGAACAAACAAAATGTAATAACATACAGAAACAAAATGTACAATATAATGCACAAAAGAAAATTGCATAATATATCTCTAAAATACAAAAAGTCTTTTAAAATCAACAAAAATCTTTTTGGTAAAAAATCTATTGACAAATAATAGTGTCAGTGATATTGTAATGTTGTACAAAATAATACACAGAAAAACAAAGCAAAGGCGCTTACCGGTAACGGAAATCTGCCTTTGCTTTTTTTATTATCTTAAAGATATGGGAGGACACAGCAATGAAATTAAAAGACACAGGATTAACTTTTCAGGACATCAAAGACAAAGTAAACAAGTACATGATCGAGACTTATGAACGTTTTGATTTTCTTGCTGAGACAGCAGACGGCATGTATATATACGATGAAAACGGAACACCATATCTTGATTTTTATGCTGGTATTGCAGTAAACAGTGCAGGAAACTGTAACCCGAAAGTTGTAGCTGCTGTCAAAGATCAGGTAGAAGACATCATGCATACCTTTAACTATCCATATACCATTCCACAGGCACTGCTTGCTGAAAAAGTCTGTGAAACGATCGGAATGGACAAGATCTTCTATCAGAACTCCGGTACAGAAGCAAACGAAGCAATGATCAAAATGGCACGTAAATATGGTATTGAAAAATACGGACCGAACCGTTATCATATCGTAACTGCAAAGATGGGATTCCATGGAAGAACTTTCGGTGCCATGTCAGCAACAGGTCAGCCGGCTAACGGATGTCAGGTTGGATTCGGACCAATGACTTATGGATTCTCCTATGCACCGTACAACGATCTGGAGGCATTCAAAGATGCATGTACCGAAAATACGATCGCGATCATGGTCGAACCGGTACAGGGCGAAGGTGGTGTACATCCTGCAACAATGGAATTTATGCAGGGACTTCGTAAATTCTGTGATGAAAACGATATGCTCCTTCTGATCGATGAAGTACAGACAGGATGGTGCAGAACAGGTGCTGTAATGTCTTATATGAATTATGGCATCAAACCGGATATTGTTTCCATGGCTAAAGCACTTGGCGGCGGAATGCCGATCGGTGCAATCTGTGCAACAGCAGAAGTTGCCAAAGCATTTACCGCAGGTTCTCACGGAACAACCTTTGGTGGACATCCGGTAAGCTGTGCAGCAGCACTTGCAGAAGTGAATGAACTTCTTGACAGAGATCTTGCAGGAAATGCAAAGAAAGTCGGCGATTACTTCGCATCCAAACTGGAAAAACTTCCGCATGTAAAAGAAGTAAGACATCAGGGCCTTCTGGTAGGTGTGGAATTTGATGATACCATTGGCGGGGTAGATGTGAAACATGGCTGTCTGGATCGAAAGCTTCTGATCACTGCGATCGGAGCACACATTATCCGTATGATCCCACCGCTTATCGTAACAGAAGAAGAGTGCGATAAAGCAGTTGCTATCATTGAAGATACGATCAAATCTCTGGAAAAATAAATACAGACAAAAGTGACAAGGGCGTCGCGGATCATCAGGGTATGGTTCGCACGCCTTTTTTGTTACAGAATAAAAGTGTGATTAAGAAAAAACGGTAACAAAAATTCGCGTGAGAGGAAATCGATATGAGACATCTGGTTATAACGATTGGCTGTGAATATGGAGCCAAAGGAAATGCCATTGGCAGAAAAATAGCGGAAGACCTCAATATCAAATTTTACAATCGTGATCTTGTCGATGAGATCATTGAAGAGGTCGGAATTCCGAAAGAGATCATGGAAAAAGTAGAGGAGGGCGGAACGATTGCCGGTAAAGGTGCAGAAGGCGATGTACGTGGCTCGTTTTCCAAGTATGCGGATCTGACTGACCGTGCGATCCATGTGCAGAAGCAGATCATACGAAAACTTGCAGAGAAAGAATCCTGCGTGATCATTGGCCGTTCCGCAGATTATATCCTGAAGGATACAAAAGATATTGATCTTTTAAGAGCATTTATTTATGCTCCGGATGAGGTACGTATCCATAATATTATGGAGAGTCACAACCTTTCTGAAAAAGATGCAAAGATCTTATTACTGGAAAAAGATAAAAGATACCATAAACGTCATCTGGCGCTGACAGGCAGCAACCGAGGCGACCGTCATAACCGGGATATTCTTATGAACAGCTCATATCTTGGAATAGAAGGAACTGCAGAATACCTGGAAGAACTGATCAGAAGAAAATTTGGAAGCGAGGAGGAATAAGACTATGGGACAGAAAAAATCAGAATTTGATAAAGTATTCAGTGCATGGGACATTCTTGTAATCGCTTTTGGCGCAATGATCGGCTGGGGCTGGGTTGTATCTTCCGGAACATGGATCGATGCCGGTGGTGTTGTCGGAGCAGCACTTGCCTTTGCAATCGGTGGTGTCATGATCTTCTTTGTTGGTCTTACCTATGCAGAACTTACCGCAGCCATGCCACAGTGTGGTGGTGAGCACGTATTCAGCTATAAGGCAATGGGACCTACCGGTTCCTTTATCTGTACCTGGGCGATCATTCTTGGATATGTAGGAGTTACCTGTTTTGAGGCCTGTGCGTTTCCAACGATCATCACCTATCTGTGGCCGGGATTTCTGAAAGGCTATCTTTATACAGTTGCCGGATTTGATATCTATGCTTCCTGGCTGAGCGTTGCAATTATTATTGCCTTTTTAATCATGATGATCAACATTATGGGAGCAAAAACAGCTGCTGTTCTTCAGACAGTTCTTACATGTATAATCGGTGGTGCAGGAATTCTTTTGATCGTAGCTTCTGTTATAAATGGTAATGTGGATAATCTTCAGGGACAGATGTTTATGGGTGAGACAACTGGTACCATGGCAAAAAATGTACTGAAAGTCGCAGTCATCACACCATTTTTCTTTATTGGTTTTGACGTTATCCCGCAGGCAGCAGAGGAAATCAATGTACCACTCAAAAAGATTGGTAAAATGATGATTCTGTCAGTTGTACTTGCAGTTGTATTTTATTCTTTTGTAATCCTTGCAGTTGGTTATGTTCTGAATCCGGAAGAGATTGCACTTTCGCAGAGTACAACAGGACTGGTAACTGCAGATGCGATGGCAAACGCCTTTGGAACCTCGGTGATGGCAAAGGTTATCATCGTAGGTGGTATGTGCGGTATTGTTACATCCTGGAACTCCTTTATGATCGGTGGTTCCCGTGCATTGTATTCTATGGCAGAATCTTACATGGTTCCGAAAGTATTTGCAAAACTCCATCCAAAGCACAAAACACCGGTCAATGCACTGATCCTGATAGGTATCCTTACGATGATCGCTCCTTTCGCAGGACGTGTCATGATGGTATGGATCTGCGATGCAGGTAACTTTGGCTGCTGTCTTGCATATTGTATGGTTTCACTCTCTTTCCTGATCCTTCGCAAAAAGGAACCGGATATGCCAAGACCTTATCGTGTACCGGCTTACAAATTTGTAGGTACAATGGCAGTGATCCTTTCCGGCTGTATGGTTCTGGTGTATTGTATCCCGGGTTCCGGCGGAACACTTATCATGCAGGAATGGATGATGGTAGGTGCATGGAGTCTCCTTGGTGTTGTATTTTATGCAGTCTGCAAAGTGAAATACAAAGAAAAATTCGGCAGCCTTATTGAGATCATTTCGGATGAAGATGCAGCATCTCTTATGCCGGAGGCTGATGATAAAGAACTGGATCTGGTTATTGATGCGGCAATTGACCGTGTACTTTCCAGAATGACGGCATAAGATCGGAAATATGGAGTTTTGAATGATATGATATAGTTATATAGAAGAAAAGAGGCTGATTAGTTATGGAAGCATTTGAATTTTTTATTCCACAGAATATTATGGTAGGTGCAGGAACGATGGCAAAACTTCCGGAATGTGCAAAAAAACTGGGTGGTTCCCATGCCATGCTGATTTCCGGCCCTACACTGCGAAAAATGGGAATTGTGGACAAAGCGGCTGATTATCTGAAAGAAGTTGGTATGAAAGTGGATATCTTTACGGATGTAGAGGCCAACCCGTCCGTGACGACTGTTGAAAAGGCTACAGAGGCATTTAAAGAAGCCGGAGCAGATTTTATCGTGGCACTTGGTGGAGGATCTCCGATGGATGTTGCCAAAGCAGTTGGTGTGACAGCAAAATTTGGCGGCAGTATCACAGAGTATGAAGGGGCACATAAAGTACCGGGCAAGATCATTCCGCTGATCGCGATTCCGACTACCGCAGGTACCGGATCAGAGGTGACTGCATTTTCTGTTATTACGGATCATAGCAGGGATTATAAGCTGACAGTATTCAGTTATGAACTTCTTCCATCATATGCAATCCTTGATCCGGAGCTTCTGACATCTGCGCCGGCTTCTGTGGCAGCGGCATGTGGAATTGATGCATTTATCCATGCGGAAGAGGCATATGTTTCTACCGCTGCATCACCATTCTCTGATGCCATGGCAGAAAAAGCCATGGAACTGATTGGAAAAAATATTCGCAGATTTGTTGCAAGACGTACAGATCTGGAAGCAGCAGAGGCCATGCTGACAGGGTCACTTTTTGCAGGAATTGCCTTTTCTTTTGCAAGACTTGGAAATGTGCATGCGATGAGTCATCCGGTGAGTGCATTTTTTGATGTAGCACATGGAGTAGCAAATGCAGTGCTGCTCCCGGTGATTGCTGAATATAATGCCCTGGCAGACCATGGAAGATATCTGACAATCTATAATTACATCAGTCCGATTCCGGCATTTGAAGATGAGTTCGAGCCATTGATGCTGGTTGACGCAATACGTGAACTGAATGAAGATATCGGAATTCCGGCAGATCTGACAACAGCTATCCGCCAGGCGGCCAAAGGAAAAGAAGTATCAGAGGATGAGATTGAAAGTAAAATCGATGCGATGGCAGATGATGCCATGAAGAGTGGAAATATTGCTGTAAACCCACGTTCTTCGCGAAAACAGGATATTGTTGCGCTGTATTACAAGGCATTATAAAAGATAAATATGCCGAAGATAAACGTTTTGTAAAAGTAAGACGTACAGATGTAGTCCATATGTGGAAACATCGGTATGTCTTCTTTTATTTACAGAGAATTGCTATACAACTGTCCTGTGACATGCTATACTTTGGAGCAGATAAAACAGCTGAAGATCCGCAGGAGGGATAAGATGAAGCTTTTTGAATTATATAATGTACTGAAAGACGGACAGAAGGGAAGAAATAATTTTCTGGTGACCGTGATACAGGGAAATGGGACTGGAAGCAGATATTTCCTGGCGGACGGAGAAGTGAAAGCACAATGCAGCAGCGGAGACATAGAGACAGAACGGCTGCGGGAACTGGTGCAGCCGGGGGAGAGTGGTATTGCAGAAGCAGATGGGAGAAGATTATTTGTGGAATCACTGAAACAGCCGGCACATCTGGTGATCTGTGGAGCGGGACATGTGGCACAGCAGGTGATCCTTCTGGCAGGAAAAGTTGGATTTACGGTGACTGTTCTGGAGGACCGTGTGAGTTTTGCAGGAGAAGCACTACGCGCAGGAGCGGATCAGGTGATCTGTGACAGTTTTGAAAATGCACTGAAGCAGATTCCGGGAAGTGAAGATACGTATTTTCTGGTAGTGACCAGAGGGCATCGTTATGATCGGGTATGTCTGGAGGCAATTTTGAAGAAAACCTATGCTTATGTCGGAATGATGGCAAGCAGGGGAAGATCGGCTCTTCTGAAAAAACAGATGGAGGAAGATGGTTTTGACAGAAAGGTTCTGGATGAGATACATACACCGGTAGGACTTGATATCCATGCAGAAACACCGGAGGAAATTGCAGTCTCCATTGTTTCAGAACTGATCAAAGAGAAAAACAGTGTGCGTAAGACGAGTGGTTATGACGCAGAACTGCTGGACTATCTGACTGGTGAGAAGGAGCCGGACACAAAGAAGGCACTTGCGACGATCGTTGCAAGAAGAGGTTCAGCACCCAGAGGCATTGGAACAAAGATGCTGGTCCTTGAAGATGGAAGAATCATAGGAACGATCGGAGGCGGATGCATGGAAAGTGAAGTACAGCATCTCTGTTTGCGAATGCTTCATGAAGAGAGTGCACAGGGGCAGATCTTTACAGTAGATATGACTGCTTCACAGGCAGAAGAGGAAGGACTCGTATGTGGCGGTACGATCCAGGTATTTATGGAAGTAATATGATATCTGAAAATTGTTTCGTGCTGTGCATGCCCATGATTCTGTCTGGTATCAGAAAATAAAAAATACAATTATGGCAGAATGTGTGTTATAATACTGGATATTAAAAAGAAAATGTAATTGCCGGTCGGAAGATACTCGGATTTTCTGTCGGCGTGAACAATGGAGGATGAAGATATGAAGAAAAGAAGCGTTATCGTTGCAATGCTCTGCAGTATGTGTCTGGCAGTCAGCACACCGATTCCTGCAATGGCAGATGCGTCAAAGGTAGTTACACTTGGAGCGGATCTTACTGACGAACAGAAAAATACAATGATGAATTATTTCAAGGCAGATGCGAGCCAGGTGCAGGTTATCAGTGTTACCAACCAGGATGAGCATGATCTGCTTGGCAAATATATCCCAAGTGAACAGATTGGAACGAGAACACTGAGCTGTGCCTATGTAAAACCTACACAGTCCGGTGGCATCAAGGTGCGTACAGCCAATCTGAATTATGTAACATGTAATATGATCGCAACAGCACTTTCTACAGCAGGAGTAACGAACTGTGAAGTTGTTGCCGCATGCCCGTATGAAGTATCCGGTACTGGTGCACTTACCGGTGTCATGAAAGCATACGAGTCTGCAAGTGGACAGAAACTGGATTCTACCAAGAAAGACCTTGCAGCCAAAGAAGTTGTAGTTACAGGTGATGTGGCGCAGCAGGTTGGACAGGATAATGCAACCAATATCATCAACCAGGCAAAGATGCAGATCATTGGTGACAATATTCAGAATGCAGATGAAATCTACAATATTGTATATAATATCGCTGAGCAGAATGGTGTAAGCTTAAGTCAGGATGAGATCGACACGATCGTATCACTGCTTCAGCAGATCGCACAGCAGAATTATGATATTCAGGAAATGAAACAGACTCTTGCAAATATTCAGCAGAATCTAGAACAGAGCAAAGCAGAAGCAGAAGGGCAGCCTACACCAACTCCGATCGAGAGCAACGTTGCTGATGAAGGTACCGGTGAAGATATTACAACGAATGTAGACAGTGGTGCGCTTGGCGGAAATGTCAAAGAGACATCTACAGAGGATCCGGGACTTGCAGAGCAGACAGGTGCAGATACAAACAATGCAGGTGAGAGCAGTGACAGTTCTGACAGTTCCACAGGAATTCCGGATGCGACAGAAGACGGAACCGTAAATACAGATGGAAGTTCAGATGAAACTACAGAAGACACACCTCAGGAAAGCACAGACAGCAGTACAGATAACAGCAGCAGTGAAGAAATCCCAGCAGCAACAGAGGATGGAAGCACTGAAAACACAGATGCTTCTACAGAAGATACTCTGAATACAGAAACACTGACAGAAGAAGGCAAAGCAAAATTTGAGCAGGCACAGCAGTTCTGTAAGGGAGAATATGAGGGAGATCTTGCTGTACTTCAGAGCGTTGTACAGAATGTGACAGAACTTCCGGTAACACTTGATCAGGATGTGGCTTCCAAACTCAGCAAAAAAGTTCTGGAAACCTATATCAAAGTATTAAATGATGCAGGGGCTTCTTATGTACCGGCAGACACAGACAAATACTTCTCAGCTGAGCTGAACGTACTGGATAAAGAGATGAAGACAGTCTTCAGTATTGATACAGAAATTGCAGATGATGATCTGCTTGTAAATGTAGATGCTGAAGTAAGACAGAAACTGTATGATGATACAATGAAGTTCTTTGCAAACCTTTATGGAGAAACTACATCTGAAGATACTTCCACAGATACCGCAGAAGCCGGAACTGACGAAAATACAGAAGCAAATTCTGAAGATGGAACTACAGAAGAAACTTACTAAAGATAAAAAACAGCGATGCAAGATGAGGATGTCTCCTTTGGGGAGGCATCCTTTTTGTCCCTTTAGAGGAAACTGTGCTGTGAAGAGATTGTGAAAAGCTGGAAATCCATATCTTTCTGTGCTAAAATAAAAAGAGTTTTTTATCTCAGATATAACTTTGAAAACCAAAAGAGAAGGATCCGAAAGGAGAAAAACTATGAGTCTTGCAGTGGTTACACTGAAAAAGGGAGAGGGCCGTCTTCTGAAATCAGGCGGAATGTGGATATTTGATAATGAAATTGCAACGATCATGGGCAGTTTTGTAAATGGAGATATTGTATTGATTCATGACTTTGACGGATATCCGCTGGGAAGAGGATTTATCAATACGAATTCTAAGATTACAGTCAGATTGCTGACAAGAGATGAAAATCAGAAAATTGATGAAGAATTTCTTGAGAAACGAGTGCGCGATGCATGGGAGTACAGAAAAAAAGTAACAGATACATCCAGCTGCCGCCTGATCTTCGGAGAGGCAGATTTTTTGCCGGGACTTGTTGTAGACAAATTTGAAGATGTTCTGGTTGTACAGTCACTGGCACTGGGAATTGACCGTCTGAAGAATACGATTCTGGAACTGCTCAAAAAAGTTCTGGCAGAAGACGGAATCCAGATTCGCGGTATTTATGAAAGAAGTGATGCAAAGGTCCGCAAACAGGAAGGAATGGAACTGTATAAAGGCTTTATCGGACCGGAATTTCCTACACTGGTTGAAATTGTGGAAAATGGTGTAAAATATCAGGTAGATATCAAAGACGGACAGAAAACAGGATTTTTCCTTGATCAGAAATACAACCGTCTTGCAATCCAGAAACTCTGCAAAGATGCAAGAGTACTGGACTGTTTCACACATACAGGTTCTTTTGCCCTGAATGCGGGAATCGCCGGAGCGAAAGAAGTTACAGGTGTGGATGCATCGCAGCTTGCTGTGGATCAGGCAACAGAAAATGCAAAATTAAACGGGCTGGATGACAAAGTAAAATTTATTTGCGAAGACGTATTTGAACTGCTCCCGAAACTGGAAGAAGAGGGAGAAAAATATGACGTGGTGATTCTGGATCCACCGGCATTTACCAAATCACGCAGTTCTGTCAAAAATGCAGTCAAGGGATACCGGGAAATTAATCTTCGCGGGCTGAAACTGGTAAAAGACGGAGGATTTCTTGCGACCTGTTCCTGTTCCCATTTTATGGAATATGAATTGTTTACCAAAACAATAGGTCAGGCTGCCAGAAGCGCACATAAGAGACTGCGTCAGGTGGAATACAGAACACAGGCACCGGATCACCCGATTCTCTGGGCATCTGATGAATCTTATTATCTGAAATTCTATATCTTCCAGGTATGCGATGAGAAATAGTCGGATGAACAGACAGAAAGAAGGACTTAAATGAGAGACAAATTTAATAAATTTATGCAGGGACGTTATGGAGTGGACGCATTTGCACGTTTCACAATGGGAGTTGCACTTGTAGCAATCATTATTTCTATTTTTTTCCCGGGTGGAAACAGAATTGGCGCGTTATTTGACACGATAGGGCTTCTGGTGCTTTTATATACATACTATCGAATGTTGTCCAGAGATATTCAGAAGAGATATGCAGAAAATGAAAAATATCTTGCAGCAACAGCAAAATTCAGACAGAGATTTAACCGGGAAAAAAATATGATGAATCAGAGAAAGACACATCATATTTATTCATGTCCGGGATGCGGTCAGAAGATCCGTATTCCAAAAGGCAAAGGCAAGATTGAAATCGAATGTCCGAAATGTCATACGAAATTTGTCAAAAGAAGCTGATAAACTGACAGAGAGGTATCTGTATGTTTGGATATGTGGTGCTGAATAAGCCGGAAATTAAATTTAAAGATTTTGATATGTACCGTTCTTTTTACTGCGGACTGTGCAGGGAGCTGAGAGAGCGTTACGGGATAAGCGGGCAGATCACACTGAGCTATGATATGACATTTGTGATCCTTCTGCTCAGTGCGTTGTATGAGCCGCCGACCAGAAAAGGTACGACCAGATGTATTGTACATCCGGTACGTAAACAGACGGTACGGAAAAATGCCATAACAGAATACGGAGCCGATATGAATATCTTTCTGACTTACTATAAGTGTAAGGATGACTGGAATGACGAGAAAAAAATCTTAAGTCTTGCATATGGGAAGCTTCTGGAGAGTAAAGAGAGAAAAAGCGAACAGCAATGGAAGAAAAAAATCAATGTGATCATTTCCTGTTTGAATGAACTTTCAGAGATGGAACAGGAGGGAGAGACAGATATCGATCGTGTTTCGGGCTGTTTTGGAAGAATCATGGCAGAAATCTTTGCATACAGAGAAGATGTCTGGGAACCAACACTTCGCCGCATGGGATTTTATTTGGGTAAGTTTATTTACCTGATGGATGCCTACGATGATGTGGAAGATGATGTAAAAAAAGGAAATTACAACCCTTTTGCAAAAGATTATATAATAAAAGGGTTTGATGACAGGATAAAAAATATGTTGCTGCTAATGATGGCAGAAACCTGTCGGGAATTTGAAAAACTTCCTATTATAAAATATGCAGACATCCTGCGGAATATTTTATATTCCGGAGTATGGTGCAGATTTGAGAGTATATCGCGAAAGCGCAGGGAAGAGCGGGAGAAAGAAGATGTTTGATCCATACAGTGTGCTGGGTGTTTCGAGAGATGCATCTGATGATGAAATAAAGAAGGCATATCGTAAGCTGAGCCGTAAATATCATCCGGATGCCAATATCAACAATCCGAACAAAGCACAGGCAGAAGAAAAATTTAAAGAAGTCCAGCAGGCATATGAACAGATTATGAAAGAACGGGAATATGGTTCTTCAGGAAACTATAATTCATATGGCGGTTTTGGTGGCTTTGGTACACAGGGCCAGAATACGTATCAGGATGAAGAGGCAGTGCGCCGACAGGCTGCGGCAAATTATATCAACAGTCGACATTACAAAGAGGCAATGAATGTGCTTTCGTCGCTTCAGCAGAGAAACGGCCAGTGGTATTATCTGTCCGCAATGGCGAACATGGGACTGGGAAATAATGTAAATGCGTTAAATGATGCACGAAGTGCAGTAAATATGGAACCGGATAATATGCAGTACCGAATGTTGCTGCAGAGACTGGAAGGCGGAGGAACCTGGTATCAGGAACAACAGAATCCATTTGGAGGAATGCCAAGTGACGGAAGCGATTATTGTATGAAGCTTTGCCTGGCCAATCTGGCATGTAATCTTTGCTGTCCAGGTGGAATGTTCTGCTGCTGAGAAGAATCGTCAATAATGAAAAGAAATAACAGACCTTCTGGAATATCAATAAAATATTTTAGAAGGTTTTTTATAAAAAAATTGACAATTGTCGATTGGGATATTATGATAATGGGTGTGCTGTCATGCTAAAGCGATGTAGCGGCAAAGAACAGCATATGGGAAGCTGCTGTGAACAGAACAGTAACTACCGAAGTGAAATAACAGGAGGAAATCACAATGAGTATTCGTATTGGTATTTTAGGATATGGTAATCTTGGAAGAGGCGTAGAATGCGCAATTAAACATAATCCGGACATGGAACTGGTTGCAGTATTTACACGTCGTGATCCTGCAACTGTAAAAATTCTTACAGATTCAGCATCTGTTTACCATGTAGATGAAGCAGAAAAGATGAAAGATAAAATTGATGTTATGATTCTCTGCGGTGGAAGTGCAACAGATCTGCCGGTTCAGACACCGAAATATGCACAGTGGTTCAATGTGGTAGACAGTTTTGATACACATGCCAGAGTACCGGAACATTTCGCAAATGTTGACAAAGCAGCATCTGAAAGCAATCATGTAGGAATCATTTCTGTTGGCTGGGATCCGGGAATGTTCTCCCTGAACAGAATGTATGCAAACGCAATCCTTACAAATGGAAAGGATTATACATTCTGGGGCAAGGGTGTAAGCCAGGGACATTCCGATGCAATCCGTAGAATTGATGGAGTAAAAGATGGAAAACAGTACACAATTCCTGTAGAAGCTGCACTGGAAGCAGTCAGAAACGGAGAAAATCCGGAACTGACTACAAGACAGAAGCATACAAGAGAATGCTTCGTAGTAGCTGAGGAAGGTGCTGATCTTGCACGCATTGAAAATGAGATCAAGACAATGCCGAATTATTTTGATGAATATGATACAACAGTACATTTCATTTCTGAAGAAGAACTGAAACGTGATCACAGTGGAATTCCGCATGGTGGATTTGTGATCCGTACAGGCAAAACTGGCTGGAACGATGAGAACAGTCATGTGATCGAATACAGCCTGAAGCTGGATTCCAATCCGGAATTTACATCTTCCGTAATCGTTGCATATGCGAGAGCTGCATATCGCATGAGCCAGGAAGGACAGAAAGGATGCAAAACAGTATTTGATGTTGCACCGGCATATTTAAGTGCACTGGATGGCGCTGAACTGAGAAAACATCTTCTGTAATATATGAAATGAAATTGTAAAAAATAAGGATCGGGTTTTTGACCCGGTCCTTTTTGCACTTCAGGAGGGGAATATACTGGCAGGTTTTTACTTTTTTATTGACGTTGTTACAAACATGATATATAATACCTACATAATATTGTAACAAGATTGTAAAAAATACGAATATTTATACTCGTAGAAAGAGGTTGACCGTATGGGAAAGGTATGCAAAAAGTCATGGATCGCAGCCATATTTTTAGGAGTGATGCTTTTTGCTGCAGGCTTTGCGTTTCAGGCGTCCACGGTAGATGCGCAGGCTGCTACAACTGGTTTTCGAACCGTAAAAGGAAAAACATACTATTATAAAAACGGAAAGAAAGTTAAGGGATGGCTTACTTTAAATGGAAAGAAATACTTCCTTAATACAAGGACAGGCGTCTTGCTGAAAGGCTGGCAGAGAAGTTCCAGAGGACCAAAGCGCTATTTTAATAAAAAAAATGGTGTTATGTATACCGGAATGAAAAAGATCGGCGGTAAATATTATTACTTCGATATCAAGACCGGCTACACGAAGAGGGGATTTGTGAGATCTGCCAATGGCGCAGTTGTCCGTTATTTCCAGCCATCGAATTATACGATGGCAAAAGGCTGGCTGAAAAATGCAAAGGGGCAGAAGTGGTATTTTGCCAGCGATGGTAAGATGTATATGGGACTGAAAAAAATCGGCAAATATTATTATTATTTCAATCCAAGTACAGGAATTGCAGCCAGCGGTTATGTGAATACCGGAAATGAGACGAGATATTTCAATGCCAAATACAAAAGAATGGTTACCGGCTGGACAAAATCTGCCAAAGGAGAATTAAGATACTTTGGCAGTAACGGTGTTATGGCCAAGGGACTTACAAAGGTTGGCAGTGCTACGTACTATTTTGATCCAAGTACAGGAATCGCAGCGGGCGGCTGGGTAACGATCAGTGGAAATAAATATTACTTTGACAAGAGTAGTTTCAAGATGGTTACAGGTACCAAGTCGATTGATGGTGTGACCTATACATTCAGCTCAACAGGTATTATGACCTATTCATCTGCAAATGACAGCAGTACGACAAGCAATACCTATTTTGCAAATGATCCGAAACCGGTCGAGCAGACCGGGATCAAAACGCTCAAGAATTATCTTGCCGGGGCATTGAAACCGGTTGGACAGGCATTGTATATCTGGGGCGGCGGTTGGTATGATTCCACGAGGATCGGTGTCAGCCCGACCTGGCAGAGTTTTTATCTCAGCCAGACAAGTAGTTATAACTATAATAATTATCGTGATCTGAGTACTGCAAACAGAGCAAAAGGACTTGACTGTTCCGGATTTGTAGGATGGGCAGCACAGCAGGTTATGAGAAATGGAAATAGTTATACGGTTGTATCAGGAGAAATCGGCAGTTATTATAAGAATACATTAAAATGGGGAACTTATGTGAACCAGAACTATCTGTCCAAAACAGGATGGAAAGTATATCCTGGTGATATCGGATATGATGACGGTCATACATGGATCGTTCTTGGACAGTGTTCCGATAAGAGTGCCGTGATCGTTCATTCCACTCCGAATGCAGGATGCCAGATTGCAGGAACCTGTACACCGGATGGTGATTATGACAGCCAGGCAGTAGCTCTTGCAAATAAATACATGTCCAGATATGCAGGATTTAAGAAGTATACCTATCGTCCATCCTGCGGTAACTACATCCGAAGAGGAAATTATATGAGATGGTACAGCTCCACTCTTTCTGATCCGGATAACTTTAAGAACAAGACTGCAGATGTAATTCTTCAGGAATTGTTTGGATTTTAAATAAGAATGAAATGTTACGGAGAAGTTTCCAGACACGGGAACTTCTCCTTTCTTTTGCAGAGTTTTTAATAAATGTTACAAAATATTAAACTTTTTATCGATTTACTCTTGCATTCGAAAGAACCTTGTGTTAATATGTATAAGAACTTAAGAAAGATATTTCACAAATGTTACAAAATAGAGTTAAAATGATTATGAGGTGAGAAACATGAAAAAAAGAATTGTTTGCCTGACGTTAGCATTAATGATGACAGCAACTCAGGTTGTCAGTGTAAGCGCGTCAAGAGAAGACGAACTGAGAGAGGAACAGGCAGCTACAAGCGCACAGCTTGATGCTACATATGCTCAGATTGATCAGCTCTACTCCGCTAAGCAGCAGTTACAGGATGAGATCAACTCCTTGGACGCAAATCTTGTGAATGTCATGGTTTCCATTCAGACCTTGGAAGGGGATATCAGTAATAAAGAAGCAGACATTCAGCAGACACAGGCTGATCTGCAGAAGGCACAGAATGCCAAAGACAAACAGTACGCAGCAATGAAACAGCGTATCCAGTATCTGTACGAAAAAGGTGGAAATGAAGCCTGGTTCCAGATGATGATGAGTGCAGATAATCTTTCTGATCTTCTTACAAAAGCTGAGTATACTCAGAAAATGTATGATTATGACAGACAGAGCCTTGAAAAATATGCAAACACAATTACACAGGTAACAAACCTTGGAAATCAGTATCAGCAGGAAAAGGCTGAACTGGAAGGTATGAAACAGGAATATGAAGCACAGTCTGTAGATCTTCAGAATCAGATTGATACAAAGAAAGCAAATTCTGCAGATTGTGATAATGAAATTGCATATGCACAGGAAATGGCAAATGAATATGCAAACCTGATTCAGGAACAGCAGGCAGAGATTGAGCAGCTTGAAGCAGAACGTATTGCAGCCGAAGAAGAGGCAAGACGTCAGGCAGAAGCTGAAGCTGCAGCTGCTGCAGCAGCCGAGGAAGAAGCTGCACAGCAGGAACAGGAAGATCAGACAGTATATGATGAAGACGGTAACGAAGTTGATGCTTCAGAAGCAGCAGAAAACGGAGATACTGTATATGACGAAGATGGAAACGAGGTTGATCCGAGCCAGACTACAACAGAAACAACTACAGAAGACAGTGGAAGCAGTGATGTAGAATATGATGAATATGGAAATGTGATTGACAGTGACAACACAGTTGATCCGGATACAGTAGATACTTCATCCAGCTCTTCAAGCTCTAGCAGTTCTTCATCCAGTGGTTCAGGATCTTCAATCGTAGATTATGCTACACAGTTTGTTGGAAACCCATATGTATGGGGTGGCACAAGTCTTACAGGTGGAGCTGACTGCTCTGGATTTACACAGAGTGTATATGCTCAGTTTGGCTACAGCCTTCCGAGAACATCTTATGAGCAGCAGAACTGGGGAACAGAAGTTTCTTATGCAGATGCACAGCCAGGAGATTTGATCTGCTATGGCGGACATGTTGCAATCTACATGGGTAACGGACAGATCGTACATGCATCCAACTCCAGAGATGGTATTAAGATCAGCAACAACGCTGCTTACAGAACAATCCTGTCTGTAAGAAGACCTTCATAAATATGATTTCAGGGCAGTTCCTTCGGGAGCTGCTTTTTTTTCTTGACTTTTAAAAGAAAAAGTATTAATATGACTTAAAGCGCAACGGAGCACTTCATACTTCCGTGCGCTCTTTTTTTGTTATGGATGAAAAAAATATATACATTTCAGGAGGAAACGAAAATGAGAAAGAGTAAAATGTGGAGAATGTTGACAGTGGCTGCTGTAGCAGCATCTATGACCTGTGGCATTGCAGGCGTTCAGAGCGTCAGTGCGGATGATAAGAAAACTCTGAAAGTTGCGATGGAATGCGGATATGCACCTTATAACTGGACACAGCCGGATGATTCCAACGGTGCAGTGCAGATTTCAGGAAGCTCCGATTACGCATATGGATATGATGTTATGATGGCAAAGAAAATTGCAGATGAATTAGGCTATGATCTTGAAATCGTAAAGCTTGACTGGGATTCTCTTGTACCGGCAGTACAGTCCGGTCAGGTTGACTGTGTTATTGCAGGACAGTCTATTACAAAAGAACGTCAGCAGATGGTTGATTTCACAGATCCATATTATTATGCATCCATCATCACTTTGGTTAAGAATGATGGAGATTACAAGGATGTAGCAAGCGTAGAAGACCTTAAAGGAGCTACAGTGACATCACAGCAGAATACGATCTGGTATGATTCCTGCCTGCCTCAGATTCCAGATGCTGATATCCTTCCGGCACAGGAAAGCGCACCGGCAATGCTGGTTGCTCTTGAATCTGGCAAATGTGATGCAGTTGTCACTGACATGCCTACAGGAAAGGCTGCATGCGTAGCGTATCCGGATTTTAAACTGCTGGACTTCAGTGGAACAGACGGAGCATTTGAAGTATCTGATGAAGATATCAATATTGGTATTTCAGTACAGAAGGGCAACGATGAACTTAAGGATGCAATCAATGGCGTGCTTAAAGATATGACCGAAGATGATTATAATAAAATGATGGATGAGGCTATTTCTGTACAGCCACTTTCAGAATCATAAAGGAGGAGCGAAATGCTGCCTGAGAGTTTTGGAGGAAGAATTATATATCTTCTTCAGCAATATGGTCCTTCTTTCCTGAAGGGAGCCGGTGTCAGCATGTGGCTGGCGCTGGTAGGAACACTTTTTGGATGTATCATTGGTTTTCTGGTTGGTATCGTGCAGACGATCCCGGTGGACAAAAATGATTCAACAGCCAAAAAAGTAATTATCAAAGTTGTCAAATTTATTATGGCCTGCTATGTGGAGTTCTTTCGTGGGACTCCAATGATGGCCCAGGCAATGTTTATTTATTTCGGAAGTGCCTATCTATTTAACATCAATATGTCTATGTGGTTTGCAGCAATCTTTATTGTATCGATCAACACAGGGGCATACATGGCAGAGACAGTTCGGGGTGGTATTCTTTCCATCGATCCCGGACAGACAGAAGGCGCCAAGGCAATCGGCATGACACATGTTCAGACGATGATAAATGTAATACTTCCGCAGGCCCTGCGAAATATCATGCCGCAGATCGGAAATAACCTGATCATCAATATCAAAGATACCTGTGTACTTTCAATCATTGGTACAGTAGAGCTCTTTTACACGACTAAAGGTGTTGCAGGAGCACTGTATACATATTTTGAGTCCTTCACAATTGCAATGGTTATCTATTTTATCATGACATTTACCTGTTCCAGAATCCTGCGTGTGATCGAACACAAGATGGACGGACCGGATAATTATGATCTTGCAACCGCTGATACCCTGACACATACCAGCGGAATGTACTCTTATAAAGAAAGGAAGGACAGCAGAGAATGAGTGAGACAATTCTGAAAGTACAGCATCTGGGAAAATCTTTTGGAAATAATGAGATTCTGAAAGATATCGATTTCTCAGTGAAGCCGAAGGATGTTACCTGTATCATTGGCCCTTCCGGTTCTGGTAAATCCACGCTGCTGCGCTGCATGAATCTTCTGGAAACACCTTCCTCAGGAGAGATAAGATACCATGGAACGAACATCATGGATAAGCATGTGAATGTGCCGGAATATCGTTCAAAGGTTGGTATGGTGTTTCAGAACTTTAACCTGTTCAATAACATGACAGTTCTTAAAAACTGCACGGTGGGGCAGGAGAAAGTCCTGAAAAAGAGCAAGGAAGAAGCCCATAAAAACGCAATGATGTATCTTGAGAAGGTTGGTATGGCTCCATATATCAATGCAAAGCCGAAGCAGCTTTCTGGAGGTCAGAAGCAGAGGGTAGCAATTGCCAGAGCGCTTGCCATGGAACCGGAGATCCTGCTCTTTGATGAGCCTACTTCAGCCCTGGATCCGCAGATGGTCGGAGAAGTCCTTGAGGTTATGCGCACGCTCGCAAAAGACGGGCTGACAATGATCATTGTTACACATGAGATGGCATTTGCCAGAGACGTGGCAAAGCATGTGATCTTTATGGGTAATGGAGTTATTGTAGAAGAGGGAACTTCACAGCAGATCTTTGAAGATCCACAAAATGAGATGACGAAGGAATTTTTGAGTCGTTTCAGAAATGCATGATGCCGGGAACTGCCCGGTGCCCGACTGTTTGGCAAACAAAACGCTGCATTAAGTGAATTAAAATTCATTTTTTGCAGCGTTTTTGTTATTTATAAAAAGTATCAGATTTCAATGAGAAGGTTCGGTTGTTTTTCGATTGATCAGAATTGGAGGAATGATCTTGTGAACCGGTTCAGAAGACAGAGCCGGTTTTCTTTTGTGTCTTTCTGTAATCTGTTCATGCAGGATTTCCATGGCAGATGCGGCAATCTTGTCAATCTGCTGTCCGACAGTACTGATCGGAACAATAGCTTCTCTGGAAACTGGAGAATCATCAAAACCAATGATCTTGTAGTCATCTGGAAGCTGTCCATACTTTTGAATCAGATGATTGAGCATGATGTTGGCAAATGTATCGTTTGGAAGAAAAATTCCCTTTGTTTTGCCTTGATATTTAGAATCAATTGTTTCCAGCAAATCTTTGAGAATCAGAGAACTTTCTTCATAACTGTGGCCGGTATCTGTGAGAATCAGTTCATGTGGAATCTGATATTCTTCACAGATATCAGAAAAGCCTTTTATACGTCCATAGGATGGAACCTGTGGAGATAATTCAACATTGATGTGGATCAGAATATCTGCTCCGGTCTTTGCAAGGAGACTGGTTGCCTGCACCGCACCCATATAGT
>UMBF01015419.1_pt1 | contig 39288 bp, 31 predicted proteins | sample 1963901 | NCBI WGS metagenome assembly UMBF01 (sample SAMEA4835935, study PRJEB28245) | human gut metagenome | biome: gut microbiome; material: fecal sample | place: Denmark | collected 2008 | reverse complement strand
CTATGCCGGAATCTCTCCCACAGAAACCACCGAAGAGCCAGGAAAAGGGCCACGACGCCATATAGGTGTCGCGGCCCTGTTCGCGTTTCCCCAGATAAAAACTGCCAAAATAAACCTGTCCCTTATTGGCACGCCTGCGGGTCAATGCACGTCAAACGAAGTTGCGGTGGAATAGTTCCTGTTTATGCCCGATAGGCTGCAAAACAGGAACTATTCCACCGCAACTTAGGGTGCGGTTGGGGCGTATGCGTTTTGAGGGCAGGACCCATGGTTAGAGAGATTGCGCTCGTCTCTCTAAATGTCTCTCTAAAACAAGGTGCTTATCTCTCTAAAGTTAGAGAGATATACGAAACTTTAGAGAGATAAATCTATTGTTTTAGAGAGACGGAATGCCAAATCTCGTCCGTCCGTTACCATCTGCCAAAAATGGCAGATAAAGGACTCATCGAAGTAATGGGTTCATCGACGAGCCGCAATCGCCGATATCGGAAGAAGTAGATGCAGCCGGGTCGCCCCTCTAGTGTCTCTCGAAGTTGGATGGATGCTAGAGGGGCGATTGTCTTGTGATATTTCCCCAGATAAAACCTGCCAAAATAAGCCTGTCCCTTTTTGGTAGGTCAGTTAACGCAGTCCAGGTTGAGCATATGCGAGCGAGCGGGCTCCGGGTGCGGCAAGGTGACGTGAAACAAGCGGGCGCTGACCTTTTGGTCGCGCCCGTGAAGTTGAGCGTCAGATTGCCGTGCCCGGAGCCCGCGCAGCGCCGAGCAGTTACGCCGTTTGTAAAACGGCGTAACCTAAAGGTTCATGTTGCCGTGGATGTAGGGGGTGACCTCGGGGGAGATGTGACCGCAGCCCAGCTCGCGCAGCGCGGACTCGATGGCGGCGGGCAGTGGGGCCTTGCCCTTGCTGTCGACGGCGGTACCGCCGAGGGCGGCGATCTTGGCGACATCTGCGGGCGCGGCCTCGATATGCATGCAGCCGCCGACCAGGCGTGCGCGAACCTGCGCCAGGTCAAGATCGTGCAGGTAATCCTCGCAGGCGCGAATCAGGTCGACCTTTTCGCGCGTAAGTTCCTCGCCCGTGGGGACGCGCGTGGCAAGACAGGCTCCCGCCGGCAGGTTCCAAACGGGATAGCCCCATACGCGCAGCAGCTCGCGCTCTTCGTCCTTGGTAAAGCCGACCTCCATAAGAGGGGAGCGTACGCCGAGCTCTTCTGCCGCGCGCATGCCAGGGCGGTAGTCACCGCGATCGCTTGCATTGCTGCCATCGATGACGGTGGGAAAGCCGAGAGACTTGGCGTGGTTGACGATAGCGGTAAAGCCGGCGTGCTTGCAGTGGTAGCAGCGATTGGCATCGTTGCAGGCTACTTGGGGGAGCTGCAGCTGATCGACCGAAAGATTGAGCACGGGGAGCTTAAAATGCGGCCCCTCATTGGTTTGTCCGTCAACGGAAAGCTCAAACGAGGTCTGTTCGGGCGTGCCGATGAGCGGCGTGGTGAGGTGAACGAGAAGCGTATCGGCAGGCATGATGCGGGCGCAGACCGCGGCCAAAAAGCTGCTGTCGACGCCGCCGGAAAAGCCGATGGCGACGCGTCCGTATGCCAGTAGCAACTGCTCGAGCGCTGCGAGTTTGTCCTGAAGCTCCTTTGCAGGTGCGGTAGTGTCTGAAAGCATAAAACGTTCCTTACCAATATGTGCTCGGTCGAAAACTATAATCCTACCGAGCTGCTTGTCATAAGACTTCTATCTATGTAACGAAAGTGCAATATGCTATATACGTTATATACAAGTTTGTAAAGTGCGGTAGAGTGTCAGTAATGCAATCCGGTGAGGGGGCCGATATGATCAAGGCTGTAATTTTTGACATGGACGGAACGCTGGTCGATACCGAGCGTTTGGGCATTAAGGCATGGAAGGCGGGCGCTGCCGAGCTGGGGGTCGCGATTGATGAAGCGCTGATCCATCAGTTTATCGGTCGCACCCTACCCGATGTCATGGACATCCTTGATAAGCATTACGGCAGCCACGAAACCACCGAGGCGGTCTATGCCCGCCACAAGGAGATTCGCGATGAGATGGTCAAGACCGAACTGGAGCTTAAGGCCGGCGCCGCCGAGTGCATAGACGAGCTGCTGGCTGCGGGCTATCACGTGGGTCTAGCGACGTCGTCGCGCCTCGCTACGGCCGAGCGCAACCTTAAGATGGTCGGCCTCTTTGACAAGTTTGAAACGGTGACCTGTGGCGAGGATGTCGTGCACGGCAAGCCCGACCCCGAGATGTATCTGCTCGCCTGCGAGCGCGCGGGCTTTGCCCCCGAGGAGTGCGCCGTGGTCGAGGATTCGCGCAACGGCTGCGTCTCGGGCATCACGGCGGGTTGCCATGTCTTTGCCGTGCCCGATATCGTGCCGCTGCCGCAGGACGTAGTGGATGGCTGCGAGGCCGTGCTCGACACGTTGTTCGACCTGGCGGCGGCAGTCAAGGCCGTGCGCTAGACAATTGCGGTGTTGAAACGAGCAATTGCCCGCGTTTGCGCTTAAGCAAAAGGGGCCCGGCAATGGTCGGGCCCCTTTTGCTTAAGCGGCGACTTAGCATGCTTGCGGGCGTGCTATAGATACGCGCCTAGGTTGATGGCCGTGGCATCGGTCTGGGTGCTTGCCTGGGTGCTGGAGCGCTCCAGTAGGAACGGCCGCACGAGTTCTTGGCGGTTGATGTCCTCCGCGGCGGTGGCTGCGGTGACGGTGCGTGCTGCAGAGCCGACGTGGATATGCTTGGTCTTTGTCGGGACCTTGTTCTCGATTTGCTCCATGAGCAGTTGGACACCCTTGCGGCCAATCTCGTAGCCCGGGGGCGCTACCGTAGTGAGCGGGACCGATCCGCTCCAAGCGAGTGGGTTGCCGTCGCATCCGGCCACGCGAACCTGCTCGGGGACGGAGATACCTTTGTCGACCAATGCCGAGATAACGCCCGAGGCCAACACGTCGGTCAGACCGACGACAAAATCGGGGCGTTCGTTGGCAGGGCGCCCGGCAATCTGAGCGCCAATGCTGTAGCCGTCGGCTGCGGTATTCCACTCTCCGGCGTCAATGACCTCAATTTTGATATCGGGATGCAGGGCGAGGGCCTTGTGAATGCCAAGTACGCGCAGGGTGAGCTGCATGAATGCCGCTCTGCCCACAACGGTGATATGGTGTGCGCCGCGGGCGATGGCGAGCTCGGCGATAATGCGCCCCTGTGCCTCGTTGTCGGCCGCTACGTAGTAGCCGGGCTCGGAGCAATGGATGTCCAGGTGGACAATCGGCACGGGCATCTTGGTCATAGCGGGGTGCCAGTCGGGGGATGCCATGGGCTGAACCATGACGCCGGACATCTGGGTGCCCATAAAGTAGCGCAGGTAATGGTCCTGGAGAATATCGTCGTTATCGGCGTTGGCGATGAGCAGGTCGTAACCGTGCTTTCGGGCCTCGTTATGGGCACCGCTGGCAATTTGGAGCGAAAAGCCGTGATCGAGACGGGGGAGCACCAGGCCAAAGGACTTGGTGGCGCCGCCCGCGAGCTGACGAGCGCTTTGGTTGGGCAGGTAGCCCAGTCGATTGATGGTTTCGTTTATGAGCTTGAGGGTCTCGGGGCGCAGCTTTTCGGGATGGTTGAGTGCGTTGGAAACCGTGCCCAACGAAACCCCGGCTTCGCGCGCGACATCGCTGATTTTTACCTTTGCCATAGCGGCCCCTTTGATGCGTTTCAAGTACAAGCCAGATTGTAGCATCGCCCGCCCCTAGGGTGTCAAAACCTGCCAATTAGGGACAGGTTTATTTTGGCAGGTTTTATCTGGGCAAACGCTGGGGCCCAAGCCACCACGAAGGTGTCTGTCCCCATCGTGGTGGCTTGGCATGTGTGCGTCGAGTGGTATCTAAGTTGAGATACCACTTCTGGTATATCAGCTTGCGCTTGCGTGAGTACAATACTCGAACGTTATACGTCTCAGCGCCCCCCGTGCGTGGACGTCTTGCAGTCACGCGAACGAAGGGATTTATCCTATGTGCGGAATTGTCGCCTACACCGGCTCTGATATTGCAAAGAACATCCTGGTCACAGGCCTTAAGCGCATGGAGTATCGCGGCTATGACTCCTCGGGCGTCGCGCTCGAGGTGGGCGAGGGCGCCGCGGCGCACCTCGACGTTATCCGCCGCGTGGGTAAGGTCGCGGGTCTGGAGAGCGAGCTTTCCAATATCGATAGCGACGCAACTTGCGGTATCGGTCACACCCGTTGGGCCACCCACGGCAAGCCCTCCGTCGTTAACGCTCATCCCCACACCAGCTGCGACGGTCGCATCGCCATCGTCCACAACGGCATTATCGAGAACTTCGCCGAACTGCGCGAGGAGCTGGAGGGCCGCGGCCATCACTTTAAGAGCGAGACCGATACGGAGGTCTTCGCGCATCTGATCGAAGAAGCCTATGCCGAGACGCACGACCTGATGGCCTCCGTGCGCGAGGCTTGCACCCACGTGGTGGGCGCCTACGGCCTGGCTGCCGTGTGCGCCGACGAGCCCGGCGTGATCGCCGTGGCCCGCAAGGATTCCCCGATCGTGGTCGGCGTGGGTGAGACCGGTTCCTACGTCGCCTCCGACGTCATCGCGCTCATCGACGCCACCCGCGATGTCGTGGTGCTCGAGGACGGTCAGTTTGCCAAGCTCACGCCCGCGGGCGTCGAGTACACCGACGAGGCCGGCAATGTCATCGAGCCCAAGGTCACCCACATCGATTGGGATCTGGACATGGCCGAAAAGGGCGGCTATCCCGACTTTATGCTCAAGGAGATCCACGAGCAGCCGCGCGTCGTGCGCGACACGCTGGTTGGCCGTATGACGCCTGCCGGCGAGCTCGATATCGATGAGCTGGGTCTGTCCCTCGAGGAGCTCAACGATATCGACCGTGTCTACGTGATCGCCTGCGGCACCAGCTATCACGCCGGCCTCATCGCAAAGAACCTTATTGAGGGCTGGGCTCGTATTCCCACCGAGGTTGAGGCTGCCAGCGAGTTCCGCTATCGCAACCCCATCATCACGCCGACGACGCTCGTCGTTGCCGTGTCCCAGTCGGGCGAGACGGCTGATACCCTCGCCGCCATTCGCGACGCGCGTATCAAGGGTGCCAAGGTTTTTGGCATCACCAACGTGGTGGGCAGCCCCGTGGCGCGCGAGAGCGACGGCGTTATCTATACCAAGGCCAACAAGGAGATCGCGGTCGCCTCGACCAAGAGCTTCATCGGCCAGGTCGTGAGCCTGACGCTGCTGGCTTTGCTGTTGGCGCAGGTTAAGTACCGTCTGACCACCAAGCAGACGCGCATGATGTTCCGCGAGCTTTCCGATACAGCCGAGCAGATCCAGTGGATTTTGGACACGCAGGCCGAGGCCGTGCACGAGGCCGCCCTGCTGTGCAAGGACGCGCAGTCGGCACTGTTCGTGGGCCGCGGTATGGGTGCCGCCATCTCCTACGAGGGCGCACTCAAGCTCAAGGAGGTCAGCTACCTGCACGCCGAGGCGTATGCTGCCGGCGAGATGAAGCACGGCCCCATCGCGCTGATCGATCCGGGCTTCCCCGTCATCGCCGTGGCCACCAAGAGCGCCACCTACGACAAGACCGTGTCGAACCTCATGGAGTGCAAGGCACGCGGCGCCAAGGTCATCGTCGTTGCCACCGAGGGCGACGAGGAGATCAACAAGATCGCCGACTGTATCATCCGCGTGCCGGCCGTCCGCGACGTGTTCAGCCCCATCACGGCGAGCGTCCCGCTGCAGCTGCTTGCCCGCGAGGTCGCCATCCTGCGCGGCTGCGACGTCGACCAGCCCCGAAACCTGGCAAAGAGCGTGACCGTGGAATAGTTGGTTCCGCCGTTCTAGCGAACAAGGCCCGGCTCCGTTGTGGCGGAGTCGGGCCTTGTTTCATTTGCCCAGATAAAACCTGCCAAAATAAACCTGTCCCTTTTTGGCAGGTTAGCGGAGCTTGCTGGTCTCGAAGTACTTGGGATATTGGTCCAGGACCTCGGTCTGGTTGCGGAACATCATATGCAGGTGCTTGCTCACCAAAAAGCTCGCCTCGATGGGGTCGCGGCCGGCGATGGCGCGGCGGATTTGCTTGTGCTCGTTAACAATCTCCTGATTGTCGAGCGTCTGCGTGGCGGCGCGCAGCCAGCGGAAGCGCTCCAGGTCGGCATTGGTCTCTTCGAGCCACGACCACACGGTGCTGCGGCACGCGATGCTAAAGATCATGCGGTGCATGAGGTTGTCGCTTAAAAAGAAGCCGATGCGATCCTCCTCGGCCATGGTCTTTTCCTGCAGCGCGATGGCTCGGTCGAGCTGCTCGATGCCTGCCGAGGTGGCACGGGCGCAGCACTCCACAATCACCTGCTTTTCCAGGTGCTCGCGAATGTAGCAGGCGCTCTCGGCAAGAGTGAGGTTGATGGGCGAGACATAGGTGCCGCTTTGGGGCACGGTGCGCACCAGGCCCTCTTGCGCCAGACGCACTAGCGCCTCGCGCACAGGGGTGCGCCCCATATCCAGGTCGTCGCAAAGCTGCTTGACGCCCAGTTTTTCGCCCGGCTTGTAGTCCAGGTAGACGATTTTGCGTCGAATGGTGTGGTAGGACTGGTCCTGCAGGCTCGTTTCCTGCTCGCCGACGTGCATCGATTCTTCCATAGTGCCTCACAACCGTTCTATCACACTGATATGTCAGCTGTTAATTATGCCGCGAATCAGCTCTCCGCGGTGGGTAATTCGGCTGTTGCCCGAGAACTATTGCGGCGCCTTAGTCTGTGTTTGCATACGGCTGTGCTCAATGTTGCCGTATCATAAGCCGTCGCAAACGTGAAATAGAAAGAAGGAATCCCATATGCAACTGTCGAATATCGTACGCGATCGCTGGAAGGGCGTCTTGTTCTGCCTGATCGTCGCCATCCCCGCGACGTTGCTCGGCAAACAGGTTGAGGTGGTCGGCGGGCCGGTGTTTGCCATCCTCTTTGGCATGGTCCTGGCGCTCGTCTTTCCCAAGAATCGTCGCGAACAGCTCGCCGCCGGTGTCACCTATACGTCTAAAAAGGTCTTGCAGTACGCGGTAATCCTGCTTGGCTTTGGCATGAACCTCTCGCAGATTCTGTCCAAAGGCGCTCAGTCGCTGCCGATTATCGTGGCGACGATCTCGACCTCGCTTGTCATCGCCTTCGTGCTCTGCCGCGTTATGAACGTACCGGGCAAGATCGCGACGCTCGTGGGTGTGGGCTCGTCGATTTGCGGCGGTTCTGCCATCGCCGCGACCGCGCCCGTCATCGATGCCGACGATCGTGAGATTGCCCAGGCTATTTCGGTCATCTTCCTGTTTAACGTTATCGCGGCGCTCGTGTTTCCGACGCTCGGCGGCATGCTCGGGCTGACCAACGAGGGCTTTGGCCTGTTTGCCGGCACCGCCATCAACGACACCTCGTCGGTAACGGCTGCGGCGAGCGCCTGGGACAGTATGCATCCCGGCGCCAATGTGCTCGAAAGCGCCACAGTGGTCAAGCTCACCAGGACGCTGGCCATTATTCCCATTACGTTGGTTCTCGCATGCTGGCAGATGCATCTGGCGCGCAAGGCCGGCGGCGACGCCAAAAGCACGTTCTCGCTTAAACGCGCGTTTCCTATGTTCGTGCTGTTCTTTGTGCTGGCGAGCATAATCACCACGGTGCTTCAGCTTCCTGCATCCATTACGGCGCCCATCAAGGAGCTGTCGAAGTTCTTTATCGTGATGGCCATGGCGGCTATTGGCTTTAATACCGATATCGTCGAGCTGGTCAAAAAGGGCGGCAAGCCCATCGCATTGGGCTTTTGCTGCTGGATTGGCATTGCGTGCATGAGTTTGGGAATGCAGCATGTGCTGGGAATCTGGTAGAGAAGTAGCTTATTTGCGCGCTGCGTGCTGGCGAGCGCATGTCCACGGTGGAGCGATAGGAGCTCTTGCGGGTATGGCTTGTCCGCAGGTTTATAGGTCCCGAAGAGCTCTTATCGCCCCGCCAGGATGGCGATGCGGGGCAACTCATATACTCGCAGGACGGCGGCTTCTGCCCTATAGTGTTTGGTGAGCAATATCGTTCAATTTTGAAACACTCGCCCGCGCGGCCGGAGGTGGCGGCGTGGCGCCGAGGACGGGGCGCAATATGAACAGTGACGCCAAGCTACAAATCTTGATCGAGGCCTTGGCTGCTGCCGGGGCCTTGGCGTTGGCAATCGATGGGCATGGGCACGTGGCGATTTCGACCATGGATGATGTCGCGCTCGAGCAAGATGTCGCGGCATTTGTCGCCGAGCGCTTGGGGCGCGTGGGCAACGGCACGCGCCTGGTGATGGGGCATGCGGGAGGGCGCTTGAGCCTCACGGTGCGTCCGGTCGCCAAGGAAGGCGGCGCGCTTTGGGTGGTCGTGGTCCGCGAGGTGCACGGTGTGGCGGCACGCGCGGGTATTGAGTGGCTTAACGCAGATGAGGTCGAGGCGCGCTACGAGGCAAGCGCGTACGGCATTGTCGAGGGCGCCGCTGCGGTCGCTGGCCCCGTCTGCGAAAGCTATGCCCGCGGCGTGCCCCTCATGTTGGAAGGTGAGCTGGGTGCTGGCCAGGCAGAGATTGCAAAACGCCTCTATCTGGATGGGCCTTATGCTGACGAACCCTTTGTGTCCGTGGCACTTGACGAGCTCACAGATCGCGGCTGGCGCCATCTGCTCAAAAGCTCGGAATCGCCGCTGTTCCAGGCAAGGCTGACCCTTTGTATTGGCGGCTGGCATGCACTTTCGCCGCAGCGTCTGCGCGAGCTTGTCTCTACGATGACCGACACGGCGCTGGCCGCGCGTTGCCATGTGGTCCTGACGGCAAACGATATGCCGGGCGGTGGCGAAAGCGATCAGGCCGCTTTTGTAACCGAGCGCTTGGCGTGCGCAGTAAGTGTGGCGCCTGCGATTGCCGAGCAGGGTGGCGCAGCGAAAAAGGTTGCGCGGTATTTGTCATATCTGTCAGGTGTCTTTGGAACTGCCGCTCCGAGTATGTCCGAGGAGGCTGCCTCGACGCTCAGCGGCTATCGCTGGCCACGCAACTATCTGCAGCTTCGCGAGGTCTCGGAACGACTCTATATATTAGTAGGGTCGGGTGTGGCGGAGCGCGCTGCGGCGGAGGAGGTGCTCGCCCAGGAGGACGTCATCAAAACCGCAACCTTTGGCGCTCCGACGCTCGACAGCGACCTGTATATCCTGCGTCCACTGGCCGATACCGAACGCGACATCGCGCGGCTGGTCGTAGGCCACCTTCAGGGCAACCGGACCCGCGCTGCCGAGGTGCTGGGGATAAGCCGCACGACCCTGTGGCGCTTGCTGAAGGACGACGACCGCTGAGCGAGGCGCCCGTGACCGCGTGCGGTGCGTGTGCTACAGTCCAAAGCAGTAATGTTTCGATTGTGTTACGGCGTGCGGGGGCGTATGGCGGAGACTTCAAAACCAAACCGGAATAGACGGGGCGCGGCTCCAGTTAACCGCCGCACGACGTCCCGGACGTGGGGCAAGCACGCGTCGGGGTTCGACGGTTCGTTCAAGCGCACCAAATACGGCTATCCTTCGGCAAGCGCTCGCTTGGCCATGCAGGCCGAGTCGTCGCTGCGGGGGCGCAAGCGCGTGGTGGGCTCTAAGCTCAAGCACGACGGAACGCTGGGCTATATCAGCCGCGGTGCGGCTCGCCGCAGCGGGCTCAATCCCGCTGGCTGGCATCGTTACGTGCCGATTGCAGTTGTTGTTGCGGTGATTGTGATCGCACTTGCCGCACTCGGCTACGCTGGCGGCGGCGTCGACCTGAGTGCGATGTTCAAGTCTGCTGAGCTCGCGCATGCCGGCACAGAGCTTGTCGAGGGTGCTCAGGCCCAGACGGGCGTGGCGCCTCAGCGCGGTATTGTTGCCGCCGCCGCAACGATCGCCGATGCCCAAAAGGGCGAGGATACGGACAGCGAGGTTAGCGAAACCAGCGCAAACGGCGTGGGTTCGCAGATCACGCCCGTGACACAAGGCCAATAAGTCACAAAACCATCGCACTAAGTCGCTGTTTGGGGTCAATGAGTGAGCAAAAAAGCAGTAATGTTGTTTCATGTAGAACTCATTAGTCGCAATTTGAAAAAAGGCTATACTACTAGGCACTTAAAGGTCCACAAGCTGCAAGATGAGGAGTACCTAACATGAAGAAGAGATTCATGGCAGCACTGAGCGTTCTCGCTCTTGCCCTGGCTCTGCCCGTGGCTGCTTTCGCCGCCCCGAGCCCTGCCAACACCACCGCCACCGGCGCCAACAACGTGACCGCCAGCGTTAACAACGCTAACGTCAAGGTTGTTTCCACCACCAAGAACGCCGAGGGCACCCCTGCTGACGCCAACGTGGTCGCTTCCTTTGAGATCACCGAGACCGTCGAGGGTACCGTTTCTGAGTCCAACCCGCTGACCGTCACCTTCACCCTTGGCAAGGCTTACGCCAACGCCAAGGTTACCGTCTATGTCCAGCACAACGACGGTAGCAGGGAGACCCTGAACCTCACTGCCGACAACAACGGCAATGTTACCTTTAAGGTCACCAAGCTCTCCACCTACACCATCGTGGCTGAAAAGACCGCTGCTGGTGCTGCCACCACCGACAACGGCGCTAAGTCCCCGGCTACCGGTGTGAACACCACCGCTGTTGCCGCCGTGGCTGCCGTTGCCGCTGCTGGTGCTGCCTGCGCTTTTGTTGCTCTTCGTAAGAACAACTAGCACACACACGGTTTCAACCGTAAGATTTGAGGACCCGTACTTGTGCGGGTCCTTTTTTTGGCCGATTTACAGGGTAAGGGAACACCATGGCACAGCAGCCGCAGGGCAAGCATATGGAAGTTAAGCATATGGGCGACTCGGACAAAAAGCGTCGCGCCACGATACTCAAGGGCGTTTTCGTAGTGTTGTTGCTGGTCGCAGTCGGCTGCGGCGGCTACGTGCTCTATATGAATCATCTAGAGCAGCAGCGCGCCGAGGAGATGAGTGCAACAGGCAAGCCCGCCACGAAGGTCGAATCAAAGGGTAAGGAGCTGCCGGACAACCCCATCGACTTCGCTCCGCTCATTCAGGAGAATGCCGATATCTATGCGTGGCTCTACATTCCGGGTGCGGATATCAACACACCCTTGCTGCAGAGCACGACGGACGACCTGTTTTATCTGGACCACGACAAGGACGGCAAGTACGACCCCTACGGCACGGCGTTTAGTCAGATGGCAAACGCGCGCGACTTTAGCGATCCCGTCACGGTGATCTACGGTCATGTGAACGGCGGCGTGTTCCACAACTTGCATAACTTTGAGGACGCGGACTTCTTTAACGAGAACGGCGAGTTCTATATCTACACCCCGGGCCATATTCTGACGTACAAGATTGTCTCGGCCTATCAATATGACGACCGCCACATTCTCAACTCGTTTAACTTTGCCGACCCTGTCGTGCGCCAGGACTACTTTAATTCGGTCTGTAATCCGGACGCATTGCTCAAAAATGTACGTGACGGCGTGACACTTGATGCAGATAGTAAGATTGTGCAGTTGAGCACCTGCATGCTCGATAGTTCGCAGGGCAACTCGCGCTATATTGTCAGCGGTGTGTTAACAAGCGACCAGGAGACAAAATAGTCATGAACCCCCGTGGCAAGCACTTTATCGATGCGGTGGATCCCGACGAAAATCAAGTAAACAATCCCGAGCAGCAGGTTCAGGATGCGGCGGAGCCTGTCGAGCCTCAATGGGAGACCAAAGGCACTCCGACGCCTCAACCTGACGAAAAATCCCAGGGCAAGGCCGAGGCTCCGTCCGACGCATCGGCAAAGACCGATGAAGCTGCGGCGCAGCCTGTTGATGAGGTAGAGTGGCCTTCGCTTGATGAGGCGGCGCCTCAGCGTCGTCGACGCTCCAAAGAGTCGATTAAGCGCATCAAGCGCCGCCGCCGTATCCGCACGCTGCTGATCGTGCTGCTCGTGATTGGTGCGGCTGCTGCTGCCGGCTGGGGCTTTGTGAATCACAGCGTGAACCAAGGTAAAAAGAAGATTGAGGAAAAGACCGAAAAGGTCATTAAGGCCAAGGGCGACACCATTACCTATAACGGCAAGAAGTATGCGCTCAACAAGCATATGGCCACGGTGGCGTTTATCGGCTTTGATGGCCGCAGTAACGATGACGGCACCCAGAAGGGCCAGTCCGATACCGTGATGGTCGTAGCGCTTAATACCGACACGGGCGAGGCCCGCGGCATTATCATCCCGCGTGACAGCATGGTTGCCGTAGATACGTATTCCAATGGTTCGTTTGCCGGTCAGGTGACCGAGCAGTTGTGCTTGCAGTTTGCCTATGGCACCGATGGCGACAACTCATCGGCACTGACGGCCGCCGCTGCCTCGCGCGTGCTCGATAACATTCCGGTCGACTATTACTACACGCTCAATATCGAGGGCGTAGCTCCCATTAATGACTCCATCGGCGGCGTGACGCTGGTGCCTACGCAGACTGTGCCGGGCACGTCGGTTGTCGAGGGCCAGGAGACCACGCTATTTGGTACAACGGCGGAAAAGTACGTGCAGTGGCGCGACACGACGAATCTGACGTCTTCGCTAGATCGTACAGCGCGCCAGGTGAGCTACGTGCAGGCGTTTGCATCGAAGGTGCTCAGCAGTGCCAAGAGCAACCCCGCTGCGCTCATCAGCCTGTACCAGACGATGGGCGACTATACGTGGACCAATCTGGGTCTCGATGAGTTCAGCTATCTGGCGACCACGATGCTCGAGCACGGCCTGACTTCGTTTGATGTCGTGACACTGCAGGGCACCATGCAGCAGGGCGACACCTTCGCCGAGTTCTATCTGGACCAGGACAACGTAAAGCAAACGGTCGTCGACACCTTCTATCATCCGGTCCATTAGCTGCCCAAGTGCCGGATGCCAACAGTGGCTTACTCGATGTCAGGCACCAACAGCGAGCGGCCCGCGCAGCGTCAACGGGTCCGTCGTTCGTTAGAACGGCGGAACATACACGACGTTGTCGCGGCGCGGCTTGGCCTCGGGGAGTGCGTCCTCGGCGTAGCCCAGAATGCAGTTGCCCACACCGCGCAGGCTGCCGTCGGCGGGCAGACCCCACTTGGCCAGCAGTTCCAGTCCCTCGGGTGAGTCAAAGACCTCGTGCGCGCGGTGGATCCAACACGAATCGACGCCCAGTGCATAGGCTGCGTTGAGCAGGTTGCCCATGGCGAGCGAGCCGTCTTCCAGGTGCGTGGGCACGCTGCGGTCGACGAGCACCACCACAACGGTCTTGGCACCGTAGAAGGGATCTCCCTCGCTGCCCATAACTTGGGCGTTGAGTTGCGAGAGACGCTCGACGGTTGCGGGGTCGGTGACGGCGACAAATGTCACCGGCTGACGCCCCATGCCGCTGGGCGCGTACTGGCCTGCCTCGATAATGCGTGCGAGCTTTTCGGCTTCGACGGGGCGATCGCTATAGTTACGGCAGCTGCGGCGGTGGATGAGTGCCTCGATGGTCTCCATGGGTCCTCCTGACGTCGGTTTCGATGCCTCGTTCTTACCCGCCGAACCAAAACCGTAGTCGCGCAGTCGGCCCAAAATAATGCAAGCCACCAATCGGAAAAGTCGGCTTGCATAAAACTTCAGCCAGAATGTGATAAACCGGTGGGATGGTTAAACGTTTTATCCCGTCTACCCTGCGGTTTTTTACCACTTGCCTAAATGATGCGCGCATAAGCTCTGATAAAGGTTTTACTAAAGGAGCACCAACGTTTATCAATGCGCCATGGTGGCGCCGGGCCAGGAGGTAACATCATGTTCCAGGCTGGAGATGTCGTCGAGACCGACTTCGAAGGATTTCTGAAGCTGCTGCGTTCCAAGACGCGCGCTTTCGTGTCGATCAACGATCACGAGTACTACATCACGCACACCGATGGCTATTGGCGTGTCCAGGATTGCGAGGCCCTCAACGATAAGGGCCACTTTACTGACTGCTCCGAGCTGGTCAACACGGTCTGCGAGGTCGTCGAACTGCCGTGGATCTGCGGCAAGAGCCTGCACGACAGCTTCTCGGGCGCCACGGTCTACGAGGCCGTCGCTGCCTAACAGCCAACAATCGATATTCTCTCGCAACCGCCGGCGCCGCCCCCGCGCCGGCGGTCTTTTTTGTCGATATGCTTATGTAGAGCCGACCATAAACAACGAGCTTATTGACGATAGTCAAAACTCGGACTAATGTAGAGATATAAATTGGTCAAAACTCGGACTATCGAATGGTGGGAGAGATGAATAGTGCAGTTAGCCTGGTCGATTTCGACCGGATGCTCAACGGGCTTGACCGTATCTATTCGGAGTTCGCACGCACCTGCGGTCTTTCGGACTGCGCCTACTGGATGCTCGTCGACACGAGTGCAGCGGGCGGCAGCGTTGCCGTGAGTCGGCTGACGAGTGAATGGTTCTACAGCAAACAGACCATCAATTCGGCGATTAAGACGCTTAGGGCGCGAGGGCTTGCGACGTTGGAGTTTGCCGAGGGCAGTCGTAAGAATAAGGTTGTGCGACTGACCGAAGAAGGCGTGCAGTTTGCCAAGCGCTACGCGTTGCCGGCGCAAAAAGCCGAGCAACAGGCATTCGAGGCGCTCGAGCCGTGGGAGCAGCGCGAGATTATGCGCTTGGTCGGTAAGTTCTCCCATGTTCTGAACGAAGAGTGCGAGGCATTTAAACGGCAAGTGGTCGCCGAGAACGAGGCTGACGATAAGGGCGAGGGGGACACATGCGACTCTTAATGAGGTTTATGAGGCCGTACCGCGGTCTGATTGCGGTGACGCTGTTTGCGGTGCTGATAGATAACGTCGGTACGCTGTTGGTTCCCACGATGCTGGCGAACATGGTCAACACCGGTATTACCACGGGCGATATCGACTATATTTTACGCAACGGCCTGTACATGCTTATCGCGACCGGCATGGCCAGCGGCGGCACGGTGCTGGGCTGCTATCTTTCGGCGCGCCTGGCCGCCAACGTGGCCTGCGATATCCGCAATGCCGTGTACGACAAGTCGCTCGAGCTGTCCGCCAGCGACTTTGAGCGCTTTGGCACGGGTTCGATGATCACGCGCTCACTCAACGACATCAACGTGATTCAGCAAGCTGTCCTTCAGACGATTCAGTTGGTGCTGCCGGTGCCGTTCTTGGCCGTGGCAGGCATCATTTTTGCTTGGTTCATCGATCCCGCCATGGGCACGCTGCTGGGTGTGGTCGTTGCGATCGTGCTGGTGGCGGCGGTCTTTACGGTGGCTAACGCCGCGCCGATCTTTATGCGCCTGCAGAGCTTTATCGACCGCATGAACGTGGTGCTGCGCGAGAACATCGTGGGCGTGCGCGTCATCCGCGCATTTAACAAGGAGCGCCACGAGGAGCAGCGCCTGGACGAGGTGTTTAGCGATTACGCGGCCAACGCCATCAAGGTCAACCACCTGTTTGTGGGTCTCGACAGTTCCAGCTTCTTTTTGATGAATATCGCCGAGGTGGCGGTGCTGTGGGTGGGCGGCAACCGCGCGGGCGTCCACGCCATGCAAATCGGCAGCATCTCGGCCGTGTTGGAATACGCGATCTTGATCCTGTTCTTTGTGATGATGGCGCAGATGGTGATTCTGACGCTTCCGCGCGCTGCGGCGTGCCTCAACCGCGCGCAACAGGTGCTCGAAATCGAGCCGAGCATCGTGGACGGCAAGGCAACGCTGGGCGACGGGGCGCCTGAGTCCGCAGATGGTGCCGACGCGGTTGCCGTGTTCGACCATATGTCGTTCCGTTTTGACGATGCCGACGAGGACACCCTGTGCGACCTGAGCTTTGCCTGTCGCCGTGGCCAGACCACGGCGATTGTAGGCTCAACGGGCTCGGGCAAGTCAACGGTGGCCAAGCTCTTGTTGCGTTTCCACGATGCCACGAAGGGCGCCATTCGCCTGAACGGCGTTGACCTGCGCGACCTTTCGCAAGGTGAGATTCGCGGGCATATCGCTTACGTGCCGCAGAAGGCGTGGCTGTTCTCGGGTACGGTGGCGAGCAACCTGCGCTTTGGCAACGAGGGCGCGACCGAGGCTGACATGCTCCATGCGCTGGAGGTTGCCCAGAGCACCTTTGTGCTCGACCAGCCCCAGGGGCTCGATACTCCAGTGGCCCAGGGCGGCACGAACTTTTCGGGCGGTCAGCGTCAGCGCCTGGCGATCGCCCGCGCACTCATGAAGCGCGCCGATCTATATATCTTCGACGACAGTTTTTCGGCCCTGGACTTTAAGACCGATGCCGCCCTGCGCCATGCGCTGCAGGACGAGACGCGCGATGCCGCGGTGCTCATCATCGCCCAGCGCATCTCGACTATTTTGCATGCCGATCAGATCGTGGTGCTCAAAGACGGCGAGATCGTGGGCCTAGGCACGCACGACGAGCTCATGGAAACCTGCGAGGTGTACCGCGCTATCGCGGAATCGCAGATGAAGGGAGGTGAGTAGCATGACCGAGAAGCTCAAGAAGCAGGCCATCGCCGAGGATGCCGCGGTTGCAGAGACAGTTGAGGAGACGGGCGCCACGCCCGGCCTGGACGAAGCCGCCAAGGCGGCGGAGCGCGAGGCTCGCCGCCAGGCACTCTACGAGGAAAACGAGCGCGCCGAGGACGAGCGCGCCCGCGCCGAGGCGGAACGCATGCGCGACGTTGACGACGAGGACGAGGACGAGACGCCCCGCGACACCTGGGCGACGGTGCGCCGCCTGTGGAGCGAAGCCGCCGGCGACCATTGGCGCTTCTATATCGTGTTCGCGAGCATCGTGTTCTATGTCATCTTTAACACCGCGGCGCCGGCTTACAGCGCCCGCGTGATCGATGAGCTGTGGGGGCACATGAAGCTGGCGTTTGCCAACAACACTACCTTCAGCATTACCTGGGAGAATTGCGGCAGGACCATCTTCATCTACTTTATGATCTGGACGGCCGCTGCCTCGTTCTACGCGCTCCAGAGCTTTTTGATGTCGAGCGTGGCCGAACGCCTTAACCTGCATCTGCGTAACCGCATCGCTCAAAAGCTCAACCGTCTGCCGCTTGCCTTCTTTGACGCGCATCGTCCCGGTGAGGTCGTCAGCCGTGCGACCAACGACTTGGACAAGATGTCCGAGAGCATGCAGCGCGGCTTGCTGCAGCTTTTGGTGTCGATCGGTACCGTGGTGGGCGCCGTGAGCGTGATGTTCGTGTTTAGCGTGCCGCTCACGCTCGTCTTTTTGTTCTTTACGGCGTTGTCGCTGCTGGTGACCAAGGTGGTCTCGCGCCGCACGCATGACGTAACCGGTGAGCGCCAGGAGTGGGTGTCCAAGATTACGAGCGCGGTCGAGGAAGGCTACTCGGGCCGTCTGGTGATCCGTGCGTTTAACCGCGAGCGCCAGAGCTCTGCCGAGGTACACGAGGCTTCGAAGGAGCTGGCGCGCGTGAGCACCAAGGCCGACTTTATGATTAACGCCGTCGGTCCCGCGGTGCGCTTTATCGGCCGCTTGGCACAGATCGTGATTGCGCTTGTGGGCTGCAGCATGTTGGTTGCCGGGCATATGACCGTCGGCGTGTTCCAGGCGTTCTTCCAGTTTATCTACGAGGCGTCCGAGCCCATGACGCAGCTGTCGTTTACCTTTAACTCGCTGCAGAGCGCGCTGGCGAGCGCCGAGCGCGTGTTCGACCTGCTCGACGAGCCCGAGATGGAAGCCGATCCGTTGCCGGCGGCCGCCGCCAAGCTGCCGGGCAAGGTGGAGGGCCGTGTTGCCTTTGAACACGTGCGTTTTGGCTATGCGCCCGACAAGCCGCTCATGCGCGACGTGTCGTTTGCCGCCGAGCCGGGCCAAAAGATCGCGGTGGTGGGAACCACGGGCGCGGGCAAGACCACGCTCATCAATCTGCTCATGCGCTTCTACGAGATCGACGGTGGTCGCATTACCCTTGACGGTGTGGACACGAGCCGCATGGATCGCGGCGAGCTGCGCCAGCAGTTTGGCATGGTGTTGCAGGACGCCTGGCTGTTCGATGGCACCATTGCCGAGAACATCGCCTACGGCTGTCCCGAGGCAACGCGTGAGGAGATTGTCGCGGCCGCACGTGCCGCTCAGGTCGACTTCTTTGTGCGCACTATGCCGCAGGGCTACGACACGCGTGTGGCTAACGATGCCGAGAGCATCAGCCAAGGCCAACGTCAGCTGCTGACCATCGCGCGCGTGCTGCTCAACAACCCGGCGATCCTCATCCTGGACGAGGCGACGTCGAGCGTGGACACGCGCACCGAGCTCGCCATCGGCCGTGCTATGGATGCGCTCATGCGCGGGCGCACGAGCTTTGTGATCGCGCATCGCTTGTCGACGATCGTGGATGCCGACCTGATCCTGGTTATGGACCACGGCAACATTATCGAGCAGGGTACGCACAAGGAGCTGCTGGCTGCCGAAGGAGCCTACGCCGACCTCTACTTGAGCCAGTTCGCATAAGGTGACAAAGGGGCAGTCCCGCATGTTACATCGAAAAGAAGGCACGCCGGGGGCGGATTCCCCGGCGCGCCTTTTGTGTTGGCGTTCATGTTGCGGCAGTTGCCCGCGGCCCTAGCGCTCGTCCACGAGCTTGGCAACGAGGGCTTTGAGCTCGGCCACCTCTCGCTCGAGTTCCTTGACGCGGCGGGCGTTCTCGGTGATGCCCCGACGGTTGAGGGCGCTCTGCTCGGCGGCATCGTCGGGCATGTACTCGCGATGCTGCTTGGCGTCGAAGCTCTCTTCGAACACGCGGCAGCCGTTGCGCTTGATGATGCGTCCCGGCACGCCAACGACGGTGCAGTTGTCGGGCACGTCCTTGACGACAACCGAATTGCCGCCGATCTTGACGTTGTTGCCAATGTGGATGTTGCCAAGCACCTTGGCGCCCGTGCCCACCGTGACATTGTTGCCCAGGGTGGGGTGGCGCTTGCCGGTTTCGTTGCCGGTACCGCCGAGCGTGACGCCCTGGTAGAGCACGCAGTTGTCGCCCACAATGGTGGTCTCGCCGATAACGACGCCCATGGCGTGGTCGATAAAGAAATGTTTGCCGATCTGTGCAGCGGGATGAATCTCGACACCGGTGATGTGGCGGGTGATTTGCGAGAGCACGCGGGCGAGCGAGCGATGACCGTGCTCCCAGAGCCAGTGCTCGGGCACGTGGTTCCACTTGGCGTGCAGGCCAGGATAGGAAAGGAAGATGACCAGGGCACTTTGCGCGGCAGGGTCCTGCGCCTGGACGGTCTTGATGTCCTCGCGAATGGTATTGATAAAGCTCACCGGCCGCCCTCCCTTAGCGCCGTGACAATGCGATTCACTAAAGTATAGCGATTCGCTAGGGATTAGGAAGAACAATCTTGCTTTGCTTTGGGCGACAAGTGTCAGTTATGCAAACTTGCTGGTAATGGAGTCATGCTTTTGTGGGGTTGCGTACGAGGGGGCGCCGCAACCGTATACTGGTCAACTTGGACGTGTCCGCGCCCACAACTGAGAGGTTTTACTTCATGGGTTTCATCAATTTTATCGCCGAGCTGCTTAAAGACCCGCGCACCGCGATTGCCAGCTGGATCGCCGCCGGCCCGCTTATGGCCTACGGCTGCGTGTTCCTGATCATCTTTATCGAGACGGGCGTGGTGTTCTTCCCGTTCCTTCCCGGCGACTCGTTGCTGTTTGCCTCGGGCTTCTTTGCCCATAACGGCGGCTTTAACATCGTGGCGCTTCTGGCCACCGCATGGGCCGCAGCAATCCTGGGCGATCAGTGCAACTTTATGATCGGCCACTTCTTTGGCAAAAAGATCATCGCTTCGGGCAAGGTAAAGGCCATGACGCCCGAGCGCATCAAAAAGTCCGAGGATTTCCTGGATAAGTGGGGCCATCTGGCCATCTTCCTCGGTCGCTTCTTCCCGTTCATCCGCACCTTTGTGCCTTTTATCGCCGGCATGGGCGGCATGCATTGGCGCAACTTTGTCGTCTTTAACGTGTTGGGTGGCATTACCTGGTCGACGGTCTTTACGCTGCTGGGTTACTTCTTTGGTGGCATTCCGTTTGTGCAGGAGCACTTTGAGCTGCTGATCGTCGGCATTGTCGCCGTGTCGATCATTCCGACCGTGGTCGGTCTGGTTAAGGCTAAGCTCGGCAAAAAGAACGCCTAGTTCGAGCTTGGTTTCGGACGTTAATTCCAAGGCCCGTCATCGGATTCGATGGCGGGCCTTTTGTGTTGAAGGCAAGTGAAAATACTTTACTTAGTTAAAGAAAAACGTTTTATCCAAGGCGTGCGGGGAGTACAATCACCTGCATGCGAATCGACGCGCCATCGGCTTCGATGCTGCCCGCGTGTCCTGCCCGGCTCTACGCTTCCGGGTATGCGACGTTGCGACGCGGCCGGCTTCGGTCCTTGCGTGCGGGTTCGCGAGTATGCAACCGTGTATGTAAGGAGCGACATATGACTGTCGAGAAGAAGGATATCGATTGGGGTAGCCTCGGCTTTGGCTACATGAAGACCGATTACAGCTACGAGGCCCATTGGAAGGACGGCGAGTGGGACGAGGGCGGCCTGACCACCGACCACACCCTGCATGTCTCCGAGTGTGGCGGCATCTTCCACTACTGCCAGGAGGTCTTTGAGGGCCTGAAGGCCTACACCGCCGAGGACGGCAGCATCGTCTGCTTCCGTCCCGACATGAACGCCGAGCGTATGTACAATTCCGCCCAGCGTCTGGAGATGCCCCCGTTCCCCAAGGACAAGTTTGTCGAGGCCGTCAAGCAGGTTGTTTCTGCCAACGCCGCCTGGGTTCCGCCCTTCGGCTCTGGCGCAACCCTGTATGTGCGTCCGTTTATGATCGGCTCCGGTGACGTGATCGGCGTGGCTCCCGCTCCTGAGTACACGTTCCGCATTCTCGTGACCCCGGTCGGTCCGTACTTTAAGGGTGGCCTCAAGCCCGTCAAGCTGCGCGTTTCCGAGTACGATCGCGCCGCACCGCATGGCACCGGCAATATCAAGGCCGGCCTCAACTACGCCATGTCCCTGAAGCCCACGATGGAGGCTCACCGCGAGGGCTATGCCGAGAACCTGTATCTCGACTCCGAGTCCCGCACCTATGTCGAGGAGACCGGTGGCGCCAACGTCCTGTTCGTGAAGGAGGACGGCACGCTTGTCGTCCCGCAGTCGCACACCGACTCCATTCTTCCCTCCATCACACGTCGTTCGCTCGTTCAGGTCGCTGAGGACCTGGGCATGACCGTCGACCAGCGTCCTGTCGAGTGGGCCGAAGTCAAGGCCGGCACCTTTGTTGAGTGCGGTCTGTGCGGCACCGCTGCCGTTATCTCCCCGGTCGGCGAGATCGACAACAGGGTCTACGGTGCCGACGAGACTGTGACCTTCCCGGCTGGCTACACCGAGATCGGTCCTGTGATGAAGAAGCTCCGCGAGACCCTGACGGGCATCCAGTCTGGTGCTGTTGAGGATAAGCACAACTGGGTTTACACCGTCGCGTAATTCGTCTTACCTGCCCGGGCGGAGAGTAAGTTCCCTCCCGGCGCGTCCTCGGACATGCAAGAAGCCCTCGCTGCGCACTTCGTGCGGCGAGGGCTTCTTGCGTCCTGCGGAATGCGCCGGGAGGGAACTTACTCTCCGCCCTGCGGGCTCGGCGATGTCACAACGAACAATAATTAATCTGAATTAAAAATGGTGCGCGGCCTTTTAGGCCGCGCGTTTGTTTTGGTTTGCGCCATGTGGGGGTGGTGTCGACGTGCATTTTTGCGAGTATTCTGCAATCGAAGGCCCCTGCATACCGACCTCGGGCGAAAAATCGGGATTTCTCGATGTTTTCTACGGATGATGGGCGGGGTTATGGGCTGACAGCGTTTGATTTGCAGGGATATTCGCAGTCTTTGGCATTTATCGTGGCGCCCGAAGCTCTTGGTTATGTTGAATACTCCCAAAAATGCACGGCGCCTTGAGGGGGACCTTTGCGACAAAGGAAACCGCCCCGTCAAAGTATGCATTCGACGGGGCGGTTTATGCATATACCCGATTAAGGATACGCTGCGGATCTGTTAGAACTTGACGGTCGGTGCCTGGCGGGCGGCCTCGGCTGCCTCGAAGCCCTGGCGCTCCTTAAACTGGAAGATGCCAGCAAAGATGACGGCCGGGAAGGTCTGGATGGCGTTGTTGTAGCTAAGCACGCAGTCGTTGTAGCTCTGGCGCGCGTAGCTCACCTTATTCTCGGTGTCTTCGAGCGTGGCCTGGAGCTGCATAAAGTTGGTGTTCGCCTTAAGATCGGGGTAAGCCTCGGCCACGGCGAAGAGCTGGCGCAGGGCGCCGGTCAGCACGTTGTCGGCTTCCATCTTGGCTTCGGGCGTGGTGGCGCTCACGGCGGCGTTGCGCGCGTTGACCACGGCGGCGAGCGTGTCCTGCTCGTGTTTGGCGTAGCCCTTGACGGTCTCGACCAAGTTAGGGATCAGGTCGTTGCGGCGCTGCAGCTGCGTGTCGATGTTCTGCCAGGCGTTATCGATGCGATTGCGCTTGGTGACCATGTTGTTGTAGATGCCGGCGATGGCGCAGACAATCACAACGACAACAACGATACCGATGATGACGGGAATCATGGTGTCTCCGTTTCGAATGGCCGCGGCGTCTTCCGCCGGCTGCCGTTGGTGTAACGCTACTAGTATACCCGCAACCTTTGGCGATACCGAACTTTCCGGTAAGCGTTATGTTTCCACCAAGGTGAGGCCATTCGCCAGAGGGCGGGCGATACAGGTGTAAGATATGCGACAGATTAGTGAGTGCTGTCTTTTCCTTGAGGAGGGCGATACGTATGGACCTTCGCATCAAGAAAACCTATCGGGCCCTGTTCGAGGCCTTTACCGAGCTGCTCGAAGAGCATCGGTTTGAGGACGTGACGGTTGCCATGCTGTGTGACCGCGCTATGATTCGTCGGACGACGTTCTACAAGCACTTCCGCGACAAAAACGATTACTTTGCCTTCTATATCGATGAACTCATGTCGGGCCTGCCGCAAAAGCGGGCCGATGCGGATGGCGCGGAGGGCGCCGAGGACGTGCGCGCGCTTCGCCACGAAGTGTTCGCCGATGCCATGGATCTGATTCTGGCGCATGAGCAGCTCATGGATAACATTTTGGCGAGCAGCATGTCGGGTATGCTGACCAGCATGATTTGCGACCGCATCGCGCGCTCCATACGCGGGCGCGTGATGAGCGCGCTTGACGAGGACGCGCTCGCGCCCGTATCGCTCGAGACAACGTCTGAGTTTGTCGCCGGTGGCATTATTCGGCTTTTTACCATGTGGTGGGAATCGGGCCACGTACTAGAGCGCCGATCCGAAATCGCCGACGTGGTCGATGCGCTGTTCGAGCGGACCATGACGCCGGTGAGTCACTAAGAGTGGCGGAGAGAGGGGGATTCGAACCCCCGGAACGCTCTCGCGCTCAACGGTTTTCAAGACCGCCGCATTCAACCGCTCTGCCATCTCTCCGTGAGTCGTAATGATAGCATCGTTTTGGATTTGCAACAGGGAAGGCGAACGATGACGAGCACCGGAATCGATGAGAAGTTCATGAGCGAGGCGCTGGCGGAGGCGCGTGCCGCCGCGGCGGTGGGCGAGGTGCCGATCGGTGCCGTAGTGGTGCGCGCGGGTGAGATCGTCGCGAGGGCGCATAATCGCCGCGAGCTCGACCAGGATCCTTCGGCGCATGCCGAGTTTTCGGCCCTGTGCGCCGCCGCTCAGTCGCTCGGTCGCTGGCGCCTTTCCGATTGTACGGTCTACGTGACGCTTGAGCCCTGCTGCATGTGTGCGGGGCTTATGGTTAACGCGCGCGTGGGGCGCTGCGTGTACGGCGCGGCCGATGCTAAAGCGGGTGCTCTGGGGTCGCTATACGACCTCAATGCCGATTCGCGCCTGAACCATCGGTTTAATGTGACCGCCGGCGTGCTGGCAGACGAGTGCCGCGCGGTGCTAAGTGGTTATTTTGCCGGCCTGCGCGGTGCGGATGGCGTCACTTGCGGCCGAGGGCTCGAACTTGACGCGCACGCCGCTCATGCCGAGGCGCTCGCGGGTGTTGGGGATCTCGCTGGCGAGACGCTCAACTTTGGCTCCGTGCAGCGGCGGCCTCGCCGTGCGCTGCTGGCGATTGACTCCTTTAAAGGCAGCGTGTCGAGTTCGCAGGCAGAGTCGGCAGTTGCCGAGGGCGTGTGCCGCGTGTGGCCCGATGCCCAGGTAAGCGCGCTGCCGCTGGCGGATGGCGGCGAGGGAACGCTCGATGCCGTTGCCGCGTGCGGCGGTGAGGTCGTGGCATGTGAAGTCGCAGGCCCCTTGGGCGACCGCGTGTCTGCCCGGATGCTGGTGGACGGCGAGCGCGAATCTGCTGTTATTGAGATGGCCGAGGCGGCGGGTATTGGGTATTCGCCCTGCACGGAATCGGCGGCGCTTGCGGCTTCGACCTATGGCGTGGGCGAGCTGATGCTTCGTGCGGTTTGCGCGGGGGCGAGGACTCTATATATAGGACTGGGCGGCAGTGCCACCAACGACGGCGGCGCCGGCATGCTGCAAGCGCTGGGCGCGCGTCTTGTCGATGATCGTGGCTGCGATATCGCGCCGGGGCTCGCGGGCCTTGAACACGTGGCGAGTATCGATTTGGCACCGGCGCTTCGGGCACTGAATGGCGCACGCATCGTCGTGCTGTCCGATGTCGAGAATCCGCTCGTGGGGCGTCGAGGCGCACTGGCGGTGTTTGGTGGGCAGAAGGGTTTGCCGACGGGTGATGCCGAGGTGCTGCGCGGGTACGACAGCTGGATGGTCGGCTATGGTCGCCTGCTCGATGCGGCAATTACCGGGGCGCGGGCTCAGGGGTTGTTGCGCGTGCCCGAGGGTGCGCGGACATTTGGCTCGGTGCTCGGCGTGCCCGGCGCCGGTGCCGCCGGCGGCCTGGGCGCCGCGCTGCTAGCGCTCGGTGCGGAGCTGCGCTCGGGCGTGGAGACGGTGCTTGATCTGATTGGGTTTGACGAGCGCGTGCGCGATGCCGACCTGGTCATAACGGGCGAGGGCAATATGGACGAGCAATCCGCTGCCGGCAAGGCGCCAGTGGGCGTGGCCCGTCGTGCGAAACGCTATGGCAAGCCGGTTGTTGCCGTCGTGGGCGGTCGTGCCGACAACCTGGATGCGGTGTATGGGCAGGGCGTCGACCTGGTTTTGCCAATCTGTCGCAAGCCCATGTCCCTCGACCAGGCACTCGGTGTGCAAGAAGCCAAAACCAACCTCATCTGCGCCGGCGAAGCGGCCGCCCAAGCCTACGACCTTGGCCGCATCTAAAAGTAGTCAAAAAAGCCCCGTCCCAAATTAGCTACCTTGCCCCATCGGGCTGGAGCGGGTAAGATATATCGAGCGCCTAGCGCGTTCGATGGGTTCGGATGACGACATGTTCCGAATCTGGTCAGGTCCGGAAGGAAGCAGCCATAAGGAGCCTCTGTCGGGCATCCGAATCCACCGAGCGCACGGGTGCTTTTTGGTGTCGCGACATGGCCCGGCCGGCGGCGAGGTATTTGGTGTCTCGCTGGTCCTCGGCTTCGCCTGCGGGATCGCTCGACTACCAAGCGCCCTGCCGGCACTCGCGGGTAGCCGACCAAAACCGCCTGAAGGGTCACATTTATCTGATAATTGAATCCCTAGCGTTATGCCGCTCGCTGGTGTTGCCAAAACATTGGCTGCTACGTGCCTTGGGCGCTAGTGACCGTTGCCCTTACATCTGTAATGAGTTGCTTACGCATCCCCAGGGTTCGCCGTACTATCATGAATCAGATTGAATAGAGATGATGATAGGGAGCGCCTTTTTATGATTGAGCTGCTCAGGCGTTTTGGTGGTAAGTATCGCCGGTATATGGTGATTGGCCCTGCGTGCAAGTTGATTGAAGTGATCTTTGACCTGCTGACGCCGCTGGTGATTGCCCAGATGATCGATAAAGGTATCGGTGCACACGACGTGAGTGCCGTCGTCCACTATGGCATGGTGCTCGCCGCCATGGCCGTGATTGGCATCTCGTTTACGCTCGTCTGCCAAAAGATGGCGGCGCTCACCTCGCAGGGCATGGGTACTGACATTCGCGGCGCACTCTACCAGCACATCAACAAGCTGAGCTATGCTGAGCTCGATCGCTTTGGCACGCCGTCGCTCATCACGCGCATTACCAACGACGTCAACCAGGTGCAGCTCGCCGTGGCGCTGGGCGTGCGTATGCTCATCCGCTGGCCTTTCTTGGCGGTGGGCTCCATGGTCGCGGCCCTTGCCATCGACCTTAAGCTCGGCATGATCTTTTTGATTTGCACGCCCGCCATCGGCCTGGTGTTTTGGTTTGTCATGGCGCGCTGCATTCCGTATTACAAGCAGTTGCAGGCAAAGCTCGACCGCATCGCGCTCATTTGCCGTGAGGGTCTTTCGGGCGCCCGCGTGGTCCGTGCGTTTGTGCGCGAAGACCACGAGCGCGAGCGCTTTGCCCAAGCCGCCGACGACCAGGCCCATACCGCCATTGCGGTGGGCAAGCTCTCGTCGATTCTCAATCCTGTCACATTCTTGGTGATGAACCTGGGTGTGTGCGCCATCCTGTGGGTGGGCGGCATCCAGGTCAACGTGGGCGAGCTCACGCAGGGCCAGGTTATGGCGTTCGTCAACTACATGACGCAGACCCTGACCTCCATCGTGTATGTCGCCAACCTGGTTGTGGTCTTTACCAAGGCGAGTGCCAGCGCTTCGCGTATCAACGAGGTGCTCAATTGTGAGCCGAGCATCACCGACGAGGACAACCAGCCGGTCGCCCTGCCCGAGCCGAGCGAATTGGCGGGTGGCGCTGCTCCAGTCCTTGCGCTGAGTTTTGACCATGCGAGTTTTTCGTTTGGCGCGGGCGCGGCAAATGCCGTGAGCGATGTGACCCTGGAACTGCCGGTGGGCAAAACGCTCGGTATTATCGGCGGCACGGGCAGCGGCAAGTCCACGCTCGTCTCGCTTATCTCGCGCCTGTACGACGCGAGCATCGGCAGCGTGAGCGTAATGGGTGCCGACGTGCGCGCCTGGCCGCTCGATCAGCTGCGCCGTGTGGTCGCGACTGTTCCGCAGCGCGCGTCGCTCGTGAGCGGCACGATTCGCAGCAACCTAACCTGGCGCGACGAGTCGGCAACCGATGAGGAGCTGTGGACGGCGCTCGATATGGCGCAGGCCAGCGAGTTCGTGCGTAACAAACCGCAGGGGCTCGACGCCCCGGTCGAGGCGGGCGGCAAGAACTTCAGCGGCGGTCAGCGCCAGCGCCTGACCATTGCGCGTGCCCTGGTGGGCTCGCCACAGATCCTGATTATGGACGACTCCGCCTCGGCGCTCGATTTTAAGACCGATGCGGCGCTTCGTCACGCCATTCGCGAGCGCAGCATGCGCGGCGCTGCCGAGGGCGGTCTGCCGCTGACTACGGTCATTGTGAGCCAGCGCGTTTCGACCGTGCGCGATGCCGACATGATCTGCGTGCTCGACCACGGCTCTGTCGCAGGCCTGGGCACGCACGATGAGCTGTACACGACCTGCCAGCTCTATCGCGAGATTTGCCAGTCGCAGCTTCGTCGCGAGGAGCTCGAGGGTCAGCAGGGGAGCGCGATGCCCGCGCTCGTCCCAAGTCCCGCGCCCGCCCCAGGCGCCCCGGCTGCCCCGGCATCCACTTGCGCAAAGGAGGGCTGCTAGATGAATCCGTATACTTCTTCCGGTTCGGTCGCCACGATGACGGCCAACGTGTCCGGCAACGATAACCTCAGCGACCTGGGCGACGGTCCGCGCCAGCCCGGCGACCCCGAGCGCTACCCCGTGGGCGCGGTTACTCGCCGCCTGCTGGGCTACGTCCGCCCGCATCGCATTTCGTTTACGGCGTCGTTTGTGAGCGCCGCCATCTCGGTGATCTTGCAGCTCTATACGCCCATCCTCATTGGCGAGGGCATCGACCTCATCGTTACCGCCGGGCAGGTGGACTTCGGGTCGCTGCTGCCGCTCGTTACCAAGCTCGCGATTGTCGTGGTGGGCGCGGCGGCCTTTCAGTGGCTGCAGGGCTATTGCGTCAACCGCCTGTCCTACGAGACGGTGCGCGACATGCGCGTCGAGGCGAGCGACAAGCTCAGCCGCATGCCGCTCAGCTTTATCGACAGCCATGCCCACGGCGACCTTATGAGCCGCGTGGTCAACGACGTCGACCAGGTTGGCGATGGCCTGCTGCAGGGCTTTACCCAGCTTTTCACCGGCGTTATTACCATCGTTGGCACGCTCGCGTTTATGCTCTCCATTAACCTGACCATGACGCTCGTGGTGGTGCTCGTCACGCCGCTTTCCATTTTTGCAGCCGGCGCCATCGCTAAGCTTTCCAACAAGAGCTTTACGGCACAGCAGCGCATTCAAGGTCAGCTCGGTGGCCATATCGAGGAGTATGTGGGCGAGCAAAAGCTGGTGGATGCGTTTGCCTACGGCCCGAACGCCCAAGCGCGCTTCGACGCGCTCAACGCCGAGCTCTATACGGCAGGTGAGCGTGCACAGTTTATGGGTTCGCTCTCCAACCCCGGTACGCGCTTCATCAACAACATCATCTATGCCGTGGTTGCCGTGATCGGCTGCGTGGGCGTGATCACGGGCGTGCCCGCTGCGCTCACGGTGGGCGGCGTGCAGATTTTCCTGTCCTATGCCAACCAGTACACCAAGCCGTTCAACGAGGTCACCAACGTCATTACGCAGATCCAGACGGCGTATGCCTCGGCGCGCCGCATGTTTGCGCTGCTCGATGCGCGCGAGCAGGAGCCCGATGCGGCGGATGCCGTGGAACTTGCCGCCCCGCAGGGTGAGGTGACCTTTGAGCATGTGGACTTTAGCTACGTGCCCGACCGCAAGCTGCTGCAGGATATCTGCATCGAGGCTAAGCCCGGCATGCGCTTTGCCCTCGTTGGTCCCACGGGCTGCGGCAAGACGACGCTCATCAACCTGCTGCTGCGCTTTTACGATATCGATGCCGGACGCATTATGGTCGATGGCCGGTCTTCGCGTGACTACACGCGCGCAAGCCTGCGCCGCGCTTTTGGCATGGTGCTGCAAGATACCTGGCTGTTCGAGGGCACGGTGGCCGAAAACATCGCCTACGGTTGCCCCGATGCCACGCGCGAGCAGATTGTCGAGGCGGCCAAGCGCGCGCATGCGCACAAGTTTATCGTGCAGCTGCCGAAAAGCTACGACACGGTGATCGGCGAGGACGGCGGCATGTTTAGCCAGGGCCAAAAGCAGCTGCTGTGCATCGCGCGCGTCATGCTTACCGACCCGGCGATTCTGCTGCTGGACGAGGCGACCTCGAGTATCGACACGCGCACCGAGTTACAGGTGCAGGCGGCATTCGACGAGCTCATGGCCGGTCGTACGAGCTTTGTGGTGGCGCATCGCCTGAGTACGATTCGCAACGCCGACTGCATCCTGGTCATGCGCGACGGCCAGATTATCGAGCGCGGCACGCACGACGAGCTGCTAGCGGCAGGCGGCTTCTACGCCGAACTCTACCGCAGCCAATTCGCCCAGTGAGCAAGCCCGTGGGGCAAATTAATCAGGTTTGTTTGTCCCATAGAGCGATCTTGTTATATAGCGTTTTACCAGCGCGTGAAACATTTTGACGATACTCCGTGACACAATTTGACGGCGTTTTGTGAAACAGTTTTTCGGCCATTCGTGAAACGTTCTGCGGCGGTTTCAATCCGAAGTACATACTGTTCGAAATCTGTCCAAAGATGTCGTCTGCGTCGCCAATCGACAGACGGTGGTTTACATCTGTCACGTTAGTACTAAGATATTCATCTAATAAATTGCATTAGTGGCTTTAGTTTTGGGGGAAACGAGGCAACGTGACTATGACGTGCTCTTTGGTGGTTAACAGCAAGAGCGGTAATACCAGGATGGTTTCGGGCGCGATCAAGCGTGCCCTGCAGGCTGCAGGCGTCGAGTTTATTCACGCTGCCGCGCTGAGCGACGACGCGGATGCAGATCAAGTTGCGCGCGAGGCGCAGGGTGCCTGCGCGGCCGATACGGTGCTCGTTGGCTTTTGGTGCGACAAGGGCGCATGCACGCCTTCGGTTGCCGCGCTGCTCTCCGCTCTGCACGGCAAGCGCGTTTTCCTCTTTGGTACCTGCGGTTTTGGCGCCGACCAGAGCTATTATCAGCAGATTATCAATCGCGTGACCTCCAATTTGGCCGAGGATGCCGAGCTTGTGGGTTGGGCAATGTGCCAGGGCAAGATGGGTCCCGCGGTCAAGCAGCGCTACGAGGCCATGCTCGAGCAAGATCCCGACAATGTCCGCTTTAAGATGCTGCTCGATAACTGGGTCGCCGCAAAGGATCACCCCACCAAGGAAGATCTGGACAACATGGCTGCAGCCGCCAAAAAGGCCGTGCTGGGGGAGTAGCTCCCATCGCTGACGGCGGTCGGTCCATCTTTCTAAATGAAACGTCCTCCCGGGCATCGGGGCACGAAGTTCCCTGCTCTACAGTCCTGCGCAAGACGAAGGCCACATTAAGTGGCCTTCTTTGCGTGCGGAACTCGCGATGAACTTCGTGCCCCGCCGTCCGGGAGGACGCCTCTTTATTGATGGGAGGCCTGATAGGTCGATGGTTCCGTGCCCGGATGCGTCCAAAGTGGGACGGGCTTTCCGGATGGGCAGGCTTTCGAAAAATGCGTCCCGGAATTTGCCTTTGGAATGGGACGTGGTTTCCCGTTGAGGTGCTTTGCGGAAAGTGCATCCCACTCTGGGCGGTCGAAGTGGGACACACTTTCCCAAAGGGTCCTCAACGGGAAACTGCGTCCCATAATTAGGCCGAGAAATGGGATGAACTTTCCCAATGAGAGCCAACCGGAAACCACGTCCCAGAATCAGCCCCCAAGGTGGGACGCACTTTCCCAATCGGGTCCCAAGCGGAAACTGCATCCCATTCCAGACAAGAATTCCGGGACACACTTTCCGCAAACAAAGAAGGCAACATAACGTGGCCTTCAACTTATATATGTTCGGCGATACACCCAAGACAAGCCACGCCCCAACATCAGGGCGTCTGTCCAGGCGGAGGCATATAAGGTTCATCGCGAGTTCCGCACGCAAAGAAGGCCACTTAATGTGGCCTTCGTCTTGCGCAGGACTGTCCGAGCAGGGAACCTTATATGCCTCCGCCTGGACAGACGTTTCAGTTGTGGCTCAGCAGCTAGCAGCTACTTAATCTTGGTCGTACCCGGCGCCAGGTTGGGGTCGGTCTCGTTGGCCTCGGTCTGGAAGTGCTCGGTGTACACGTTCTTGCCGTCGCGGAACATCTCGTAATACTGCATCTTGGCGTAATCCTCGCGCGCCTTGGTGGCGGCTGCTGCGGCGGCGTCGTCACCGGTGACGTTGGAGGAGAGCGCCCAGCGCAGGCTGGCGTCCTCGTAGCCGACCGAGTTGATGGCGGGCAGCGACTCGCGCAGCGTCATGTGCGCTTTCTGGTAGTCGGTCAGCGGTGCGCCGATCAGCTGCATCAGCTGGGTGGACAGGTAGTTGGTGGACAGGTCGTCGACCTCGCTCGTCTGGTTGCAACCGGCAACGTCGTAGTTGGCCCAAATGATGTAGTCAGTCTGCCACAAGCGCTCCTGGTGGGTGGCGTCGTCCTCGTCGGTAAACCACTTGTCGTTGAACTTGGACGGGAAGAACGGCTGGTGGTCGCCCCAGAACACCACGACCACCTTACGGTCGAGCTTGCTCAGGGCGTTGAGGAAGTAGCGCAGCGCCTGATCGGACTGCTCGATGCACGAGACATACTCGTCGACATCGGACAGCGTGCCGTCCTCGACGGTCTTGGCGTCCAGGTCGGTCGTGTCGATATTCAGATGCATCTGCTTATCGACCGGCAGCAGGCCCGTGTCGTAGCCCGAGTGGTTCTGCATGGTCACGTCGAAGATAAACTGAGGATCGGCGTTCTGGTCGAGCAGCTCAAGAATCTTGTCGTAGGTAGCCTGGTCGGTCACCATCCCGCGCAGGGTATCGGCGCCCTGGAAATCGTTGATGGACAGGAACTGGTCAAAGCCAAAGTCCTTATAGACGTTTTCGCGGTTCCAGTTGGTGGCGTGGTTGGGGTGCATGGCCGTGGTGGAATATCCGAGCGACTTGAACTGCTCTGCCAGGTTCCCGGTCGTCTCCATGTTGTAGATGGTGTACGGATACACGCCCGAGCCCAGGTTGGCCATGGAGTTGCCGGTCATAAACTCAAACTCGGTATTGGCGGTGCCGCCGCCGTAGGCGCTCACGTAGAGCTTGCCGCGGCTGAGGCAGTTGGACAGGTTCTTAAAGTACTGCGGGCCTTCGTAGCCGGCGCGCATGTTCTGGTAGATTGAAAGGTCTGAGAAGGTCTCGTTCATGATGGCGATGACCGTGGGCTTCTCGCTATCGAACTGCTCCTCGGCGGCGGCGCGCTCGTCGCTCTTGGCCGCGTCGGACTTGTCGTAGGCCTTGGTGTACTTTTTGAGCGTGGCCTTGGCATCGTCGACGGAGTAGTCGGCGGGTTTGGGCGGCTTGATGGACTGCGCTGCGCTAATGAAAGCGGGCAGGTATCCCTCGCGCCAGTAGCTCTCGAGCGGACGCCAGGTGTAGACGGTGATGCCGAGGGTGTTGTAGTAGTCGATAAGCGTGACGTGCGCGGTCACGCCGCCCAGGCACAGCACGGCGACGAGCAGGTTGGTGAGCAGCATGCGCTTGGCGTTGGCGGCGCCCTTCTGACGGTGCGGTGCCACCAGGCCGGCGTACTCGCATAGCAGCATGGCGATGGCGGTAAAGCCCATGGACAGCACGCAGAACAGCGAGATCGAGAAGGTGTAGCCGGTGCCGGCGACCGCAGCGGCGGTGGAGATGGCCGAAAGGTCGCCCGGCTGGATGGGCATGGATTTAAACGTGATGACGAAGAACTCGGCAATGCCCAGGACAAATAGGGCAAAGGCCAGGACCGCGGGAGCTGCGCCGTGGCGCTGGAACAGGAAGAACAGGCCGACCATGAGCGTGGTGATGATGGCCCACTCGAGCAGGATGCATAGGGGGTAGACCCAGGTAAAGTCGTGGTTGGACGAGACCTCCATGCCCAGCAGTGCAAAGACGCCGGCGAGCAGCAGGCACAGGACGGCGGCGACGAGCGGGCGTCCCACAAAGGCGCCGCGTAAACGAGCGAGCTTGCCGGTGGGGGCGGGCGCATCAGCCGAGGCGAACGCAAAGACGCGCGGGGCGATGCGGTCGCGGGCGATGCTGGCCCAAGCGCAGCCGGTGAGAATGGCGTTGGTCAGGATGAGCATCACAAAGGCGAGCGGCTCGTTTTGGGCGACGAGGCCCACGGCGCCCCAAATAGTCAAAAAGACCTGGAACAGACCGAAGGCGACGCTCCAGGCGATAGCGCCCTTGGCAACGGTGCCCGACTGTGCGCGAATGGCCTTGGCCTCGCGCAAGACAAGGTAGACGGTCGCCGCAAGACCGACGAGCGAGATGGCGGCAGCGAACATGCTGAGACTCCTCACAAACTAAAACCTACGAAAGCGGGGGTTTACCCGATTGTTACCTAAATATGCGCTGCATTTGCGGGCTGCGCACAACAACCAGCCATATTAACGCGCATGTGTGGCGGTGCGGCGCAATGTAGTGGCGACCTGCGCGATAATGGACGGGAATTACATGGAAACGTAAAGGCTTCTTAAAGAAATGGCGAGGATAGAGCTATGGGTGAGCAGGTTTGTGTGACGGGCGCCGAGTATTGCGGCGGAGCTGCGGTCGTGGATACATACGGCTATCCGGTCGAGACTACGGGCAATGCGGTGCTGGACATTTTGGAGCATCGCTCGTCTACGCGTGCCTTTGCGCGTGATGACGACGACCGTCCCGTAGCGGTGACCGACGAGCAGCGTGCAGCGATTTTGCATGCGGCGAGTCGCGCGCCGTCGGCAGGCGCCATGATGATGTATTCCATCGTGAGCATTCGCGAGCAGGCCACGCTCGATCGCCTGGCCGACCTGTGCGACCACCAGCCTATGATCGCCAAGGCGCCCTGGGCACTAATATTTGTGGTCGATTATGCCAAGTGGATCGATCTGTTTGAGCACGTGGGCTGCTTTGAGCCCGAGTTTGTCGAGCGTACGGGCAAGGCGCCCCGCCGCGCGCCGGGTTTGGGCGACTTTGCCATTGCGGCCCAGGACGCCGTGATCGCCGCGCAAAACGCCGTGGTTGCCGCTGAGGCCCTGGGGCTGGGAAGCTGCTACATCGGCGATATCGTGGAGAATGCCGAGGAAGTTGCCGAGTTGCTCGATCTGCCGCCCTATACCATGCCGCTGTCGATGCTCATCATCGGCACGCCCCGTAAGGAGCGTCCGGCCATTGCGCATTCCGTGGTGAACCTGGTGCACGAGGAGCGCTACTGCCGCGCCGATGCTGCGACTATGGACGCGCAGGTGGCCGAGATGGACGCGATGTTCCGTCCGCATGCCCGCGAGGTGGGGGAGCGCGTCGTGGACATCTATACCCGCAAGCACACGAGTCCCTTTATGGCCGAGATGAGCCGATCCATGGAATGGTGGTTCAAAAACTGGCTTGGAAAATGACGAATGTGACAAGGGGACAGCCCCTTTGTTACATTCCATATCGCCGCGGTAGCTTAAAGACTGTATAAATCTTTATCTAGCTGGGAAAACAGTGCATTAAAACATGGGCCGATTGCCTATAATCCCTTCGAACATTAAAGTTGGGAGGAAACCGGCTTATGGAACAAAAGGCCAAGGAGGCAGCCTCGCACGCTGCGATTCCTGTGAGCATCTCGGCGATGCTCGTCACGCTGGGCGTGGTGTACGGCGATATCGGCACCAGCCCTATGTATGTAACCAAGGCGCTCGTTGCCGGCAACGGCGGCATCGGAAGTGTAACGGAGGAGTTCGTGCTTGGCGCGCTCTCCCTTGTCGTGTGGACGGTCACGCTGCTGACCACCATCAAGTATGTGCTCATCTCGCTGCGCGCCGATAACCATGGTGAGGGCGGCATCTTTGCCCTGTACAGCCTGGTCAAGCGCTGCGGCAAGTGGCTCATCATCCCCGCCATGCTGGGTGGCGCCGCGCTGCTCGCCGACGGCATCCTGACGCCGGCCGTTACCGTTACCACGGCCATCGAGGGCCTGCGCACCATCCCGGCGGTCCATGCCGTGCTGGGCGATGACCAGGGCCGCGTCGTCGCCATTACGCTCGCCATCATCATCGCACTCTTCTTGGTACAGCGCATCGGTACGGCCAAGATCGGTCACGCCTTTGGCCCCATCATGACGCTGTGGTTTCTGTTCCTGGGCGGCACGGGTCTGTTCTTTGTCTTCCAGCACCCCGCCGTGCTGCTGTGCCTCAACCCGGTGCGCGGCATCGCCTTTTTGCTAAGCCCCAACAACCACGCGGGCATCATGATTCTGGGCAGCTGCTTCCTCGCCACTACCGGTGCCGAGGCGCTCTACTCCGACATGGGCCACGTCGGCCGCGGCAACATCTACGCCACCTGGCCGTTCGTTAAGTGCTGCTTGCTGCTTTCCTATATGGGCCAGGGTGCTTGGCTTATGAACAACGCTGCCAACCCCGAGCTCATGGGCATTGCCGACCTCAATCCGTTCTACCAGATGCTCGCCCCGGGCCTGCGCCCGTTTGCCGTCGGCCTTTCCACTGTCGCGGCTATCATTGCCTCGCAGGCGCTCATCACCGGCGCATTCTCGCTGGTGTCCGAGGCCAGCCGCCTGGACCTTATGCCGCACATGCAGGTCTTCTACCCTGCCGAGACCAAGGGCCAGCTCTACATCCCCATGGTCAACAACGTCATGCTTGTCGGCTGCGTCATCGTGGTGCTGCTGTTCCAGAACTCGGCGCATATGGAAGCCGCCTACGGCCTTGCCATTACGCTGACTATGATGTGCACCACGCTGCTGCTCTTCTTCTACCTGCACGAGGAGCGCAAGCTCAAGGTTGCTCCGTGGATCTTCGCGGCCTTCTTCCTTTTGCTCGAAGGCTTCTTCTTCGTGAGCTCGCTTACCAAGTTCTTCCACGGCGGCTACTTCACTATCCTCATGGCTGCACTCATCATGGGCATTATGGTGTGCTGGTACAACGGCACGGCGGTCGAGCAGCGCCAGTTTACGCTGCTGCCGCTGCGTAGCTACCTGCCGCAGCTCAAGCGCCTGCGCGACGACGACCGTTACGAGCGCATGAGCGACAACGTCGTGTACCTGACCAAGGACACCCATACCGACTACATCGACCGCGATATCGTCTATTCGATCTTGGACAAGCATCCCAAGCGTGCCCACGCCTGGTGGTTTGTGAATGTCGAGACCATGGACGAACCGCACACCTTTGCCTATTCGGTCGAGACGTTCGGCACCGACTACGTGTTCCGCGTACATCTGTACCTGGGCTACAAGATCAACCAGCGCGTCAATGCCTACCTGCGTCAGGTTGTTCAGGACCTGGCTGCCACCGGCGAGCTGCCGCCGCAGACGCATGACTACTCGGTCTACAAGGATCCGGGTAACATCGGTACGTTCAAGTTCGTCCTGATCCGTAAGCTTCTGGCGCCCGAGAGCGACGTGGAGCCCAGCGAGCGCACGGCCATCACGCTCAAGTACATCATCCGCCGCGCCGCCGGCACGCCCGCACGTTGGTACGGCCTGGAGAACTCCAACGTGAGCTTTGAGTACGTGCCGCTGTTCACCAAGTTCAAGGCCGTGAATAAGATGCAGCGCCTGGCTCCCAACGAGCGACCGTAGACGTCGGCGGCTACACGGAGTTGGCTTTTGATGGATAAGCATGAGGCCGGGGAGGTAAGCATGGATACAAAGGCGCTCGATGGCCGTGAGGCGGTGGTCGAAATGGTGCGTGAGGCGCGCGTCGACGCCGCCGAAGATCGGTTCTTTACGAATCGTGCCAACATGGACATGGCCGACCGCGTGATCTCGATCGTGGCACTGGTATTTGGAGCGGTGTGCGTGTGCGCACTGCTCGCGCACGTGCTGTTTGTCTAGCGGCTGCCGGTCGTAGAAGGCTTTACACTTAGAACCACCACGAGGGAAAACCACCACAAAGGTGCCTGTCCCTTTGTGGTGGTTTTGTTTTTGAGAGAGGGGCGGGGCGCTGATGGACGTCCGTACGGACGGCGATATTGCCGATAACTTTTGGTGGCGGCGCACAACGCTGACGCGCCGCACTCCTCTGTATGACGCCTGCGTATCGGTGGGGCTGCTGGTCGCGGCGACGATTGTGGGCGCGCTGCTCGACCATCCGGGTCTCGCGCCGAGCATCATGATCGTCTATGTGTTCGCCGTTCAGCTGTGCGCATTCTTTACTTGGAGTCGCCTGTATTGCTTGCTGAGCTCGGCTGCCGCCGTGGCACTCTACAACTTCTTGTTTATCGACCCGCGCTACTCGCTGTCGCTTATCGACCGCGTCTATCCCGGCATGTTCTTCATCATGTTCGTGGTCTCGCTTGTGTCGAGCTCGATTGCGTTGGCCCTGCGCCGCGCCCTGGCACAGGCTGCCGCCAGCGACCGCCGCACGCATATGGTGCTCGAGACCAACCGCATGTTGCAGCGCTGCGCCGACGAACAGCAGATCGTTCACGCCATGGCAACGCAGCAGGCGCGTCTTTCGGGCTGTCCGGTCGTATGGTACAGCGCCGACGCCGAGGGCGATGACCTGCTGCCGCGTGCGACATACACGGCCGTGGGCGATGCCGCGCCGGTGCACGAACTGGCGCCGCAGATGCCGCCGCGACTCTCGGCGTCCGCCTATGTGGGTACGCCGCTCGATGCCACCTATGGCGGCTCGGCGTTTTATGGTATCTACCTGACGGTTCGCACGGGCGACGGCTTCGTGCGCTCGGGCGACCCCGCCTCGGTGGTGGGCGTGCTGGCTATCGTTGCCGAGCCCGACGTGCTGACGCACGAGGAGCGGGCACTTGCCGATGCCATCGTGAGCGAAGGCGAGCTGGCACTCGATCGCGCCCGCGCCATGGAGGCCCGCGAGGAGGCGGCGGTGCTCGCCAAAAACGAGCAGCTGCGCGCCAACCTGCTGCGTTCCATCTCGCACGACCTGCGCACGCCGCTCACCAGTATTTCGGGCAATGCCGATGTGCTGCTCGACCAGGGCTCGACCGGCACCGCCGTGCTCGACGCCCAGACGCGTCGCGGCCTGCTCCTGTCCATACGCTCGGATGCGCAATGGCTCAACGCCACCGTCGAGAACCTGCTTGCCATCACCAAGCTCGAGGGCGACGGCATGCATCTGTCGACCACGCTCGAGCTCATGGACGATATCGTCGAGGAGGCGCTGCGCCACGTAAGTCCGGCTGTGCGCGAGCACGACCTTAAGGTGGTGACGTGCGATGAGCCGGCGCTCGTCAATGTCGATGCGCGCCTGATGGTGCAGCTGGTGGTCAATCTGGTGAACAACGCCGTCACCTATACGCCCGCAGGCTCGCATATCATGATCTCGATTAGTGTCGACGATGGACGCGTGGCGTGCTCGGTGGCCGATGACGGCCCGGGCATCGCACCCGAGGACCGTGAACGCATCTTTGAGTCGTTCTATACCGCCAACCACGGTCTGGCCGACAGCCACCGCAGCGTGGGCCTGGGTCTTTCACTCTGCCGCTCCATTGCGTTGGCGCATGGCGGTAGCATAGAGGTTGCCGCGGCGGACCCGCACGGCTCGGTCTTTACGATTGAGCTTCCCGTCGCCGACGTTTCGTTTGATAAGGAGTAGCGCTGTGCCGAACTCTGCCGTAAAACCGCTCATCTTGGTCGTTGAGGACGACCCCGCCGTTCGCAACCTAATCGTTGCCGCGCTCGAGGCGCACGGCTTGCGCCATATGGCCGTGGAGACCGCCCATGCCGCCATCGCCGCCGCCTCATCGCAGACGCCGAGCATCGTGCTGCTCGATTTGGGCCTGCCCGATATGGACGGCGTCAAGGTGGTGGAGTCGGTGCGCACATGGTCGGGCATGCCGATCATTGTGGTCTCGGCGCGCAGCGAGGATGCGGATAAGATCCGCGCGCTCGATGCCGGCGCCGACGACTACCTGACCAAGCCGTT
>UMBF01027839.1_pt1 | contig 41431 bp, 32 predicted proteins | sample 1963901 | NCBI WGS metagenome assembly UMBF01 (sample SAMEA4835935, study PRJEB28245) | human gut metagenome | biome: gut microbiome; material: fecal sample | place: Denmark | collected 2008 | reverse complement strand
CGCCGTGGGTCATTACCTCGACCCGCACGCAAGCGGGTGCGACAGACAACGTTGTGACACGCACGCCGTATCGTTCCATATAGGCGTCCTCACCCACCAGCAGATGCACCGGGCGGTAAATACCGCCGCCCGTGTACCAACGATTATGACCGTCCTGCGGCACATGGGCGGTGACTTTAATTGTATTGTCGCCTTCGCGCAGAAGTCCATCCAGTTCCACCGTAAATGGCGTGTACCCGTAAGCTTTTTCGGCGGCGGGGCGGTCATTCACTGTCACCGTCGTCATGCAGTATACACCCTCAAATTCCAGTACAAGGTGCTTATTTATAAGTTCCGACGTGATGTGCAGATTCTTTGTATAGGTATAATCGTTGCCGCGCCAGCCTGCCAGCAGAAACCATGTAAACCCCGGCTCGGTATTGCGCGGGGTGTTGAGCATGGCGTCATGCGGCAGGGTCACATCAAAATCGCGGCCATCGGGGCAGCTGAAATGCCAGCCGGTGTTAAAATCCAATCTTTGCATTGTCAATTTACCTTTACATGATTTTTGTGTCAGCTACAAAGCTGCGATTTTTGCCATCGGGATAAGCATCTCCCACAATCATGAACTCCGCTTTCCCGCGAATATCCTCAGAGGATGCCCCGACCATCAGCTCGACTTTCCCGTGTTCGACTTTCCAACGCATATCGGCATCCAGAAAAGCCAGTTGGCTCATTGGCAGGGAAAGACAGACCGTTTTTTCTTCACCCGGCTGTAGATCCACTTTGGCAAATCCCACCAGTTCTTTAACGGGACGCACCATGCTTGCCGCCACATCATGCACATAAAACTGCACGATTTCTGTTCCGGCTTTATTTCCTGCGTTGCGCACATGCAGCCGCCCTTTCAGTACACCGTCGGCCTGAATAGCGTCTTTTTCCAACCGCAATGTATCGTACTCGTATTTTGTATAACTCAGTCCATGACCAAAGCAGTAGCGCGGCGTGTGCGCGCCATCGATATAGGCGTTTTTCGGCGTGCCGCCTGTCATACTGTAACAGGTATTTGTCGGGTGGTTGTAGTACACAGGAATCTGCCCCTCATGGCGTGCCACGGTACAGGGCAGCTTGCCGCAGGGATTCGCCGTTCCGGTCAGCAGCGCGGCAATGGCCTCACCGCCCTGCGCGCCGGGAGCCCATGCCTCCAGTATCGCGTTGCATACGCGGTCTGCCGTATCGCTGCTGATGGGGTGACCGTCAAAGTGAACGCCGACAACCGGCTTGTGCAGCGATTCCAATTTTTCTAGAAAGCGTTCCTGACAGACCGGCAGTCCAATGTGCATGGCATCAATACCCTCGCCCGTTGTGCAGGACGCATTCCAGCCATAATGACCGCCCAAAGTGCAAATCACCAAATCGGCATCTTTTGCGATCTGCAGTGCCGCATCATGACCGCTTTCCTCATTGCCGGCATAGGGGTATCCCTGTGCATACAGAAACTCTGTATGCGGGGCAGCAAGGCGCAATGCCCCCAGCATACTATACGCATCGGGATAGCAGCGCCGTGCCAGCGGCTCGACACCGGGGTTTTCCATAACGACTTCGCTTCCCGGATATGTCTTCTGCACCGCATTTTCCGCAGCCGGAGAATCCGCATCGGCCTGGATGCCGGCCATGCTCATCTTAACGCCCAGCGTATTTTCTTTCATGGCCAGTGCCGAATATCCGCCGAATAAGGCACGGACACTGTCAGCGTGCCAGCCGATAACAGCCACCTTTTTTACGCTCTTTGCCAGTGGCAAGACACCGTCGTTTTTCAGCAGGATCATTGACTCCTGCGCGATTTTGCGGTTCAGCGCCGTATCTGCGGGAGTGATTTCCGCCTGTACATTTTCAGCGGGGAAGGGGTTTTCAAACAGACCCAAACGGAATTTCATCGTCAGAATACGCAGCACCGCTTCGTCCAGCAGCGATTCCTGCACAACACCGCTGCGAATGTTTTCTTTCAGTTCATCGTTATAAGCCGCAATGGTCGGAAGCTCTTGATCCATACCCGCTTCCAGCGCAAGGCGGCCTGCATCGGCAGGACTTTCAGCCAGATGATAAATCGATTCCAGCTGTTCCACAGCACTGTAATCCGACACAGTTACACCGTTAAAGCCCATCTCACCGCGCAGCAGATCACGCAGAATTGCCTTACTGCCTGCCGGGGCCTGCCCATCAATGGCAGCATAGGAGTTCATTACGCTGTCAAGTTTTCCCTCTGTAATGGCTGCCTGAAACGGCTTGGCATAAACTTCACGCAGTTCACGCGGGGAAACGACTGCCTGTGCCGTATGGATTCCACCCTGTCCTGCCATAAACCCAAGAAAATGTTTGCTGCAGGCACTCATACGATGTTTATCCTGTAAGCCTTTCACATAGGCTGTCCCCATCGCAGCGGCAAGGGTCGGATCCTCACCGTAGGTTTCTCCCATACGACCAAAGCGCGGGTCACGGCAGATATCGAACACAGGAGCCAGCGCATGACTGATTCCCATAGCGCGTCCCTGTCGGGCAATGCAGGCTGCCATTTTCTGCTGCTGCTCCGGGTCCCATGTGGAAGCCTGCCCCAGCCCGCAGGGAAAAGAAGTCGCCGCTGTCACCATCACACCCGTTAATGTCTCGATATGGAAAATTGCGGGGATATGATGTTTGCCGGACTCCATGATTTGTTTCTGCAGCCTTGTAATAAGTCCCGCTGCGCTGCCCACATCGTCCAGCATAGTCGCAATCAAAATGCAAACCTGACCGACACCGTAGGGGTTCTGCTTCTCCACCGATTTGCCAAGGAAAGAATCAATGGCATTGTAGCATTGAATCTGACCAAATTTTTCATCCAAATTCATCCGTGCCAGCAGGTCACTGGCACGTTCTTCCGGGGAAAGACTGCTATCTTGGTATTTCTGCATCATCGTATTTCCTTTACTCGTAATCTTCCAGTTTCCAGCTGTCCCGCCATTCAATCTTCACATTATCGCCGTCAAAAAGGATAGGAAGCCAAACGTAGTCGGCATTGCGCGTATCCTCTTGCGGCAAATTGGCAAGCAGCGCCCAATCCGCAGGCGTTTTCTCCACGTCCGGATCAAAGAGTCTGTCGTAAAGCGGACCATAATGCGTGTAGTCGTAATCCGGTGCATTCGGCATCCAGCGGTCGGCACAGGCAATGTACAAGTCCTTTTTGTTCGGCACTTTGAATACCGACGAAATCTGGCTGTGAAAGCTCGTTTTTGTCTTGTCACCAATATGCGGGTCACCCTGTACCGTATAAGGACCGTGCCATGTATCAGCCATGGCTGCCTCTGACGGATTCGGGAAATACCCGGTTGTGCCGGAAGTCAACAAATAGTGTTTTCCATGCCGTATAAAATGCGCCGTAGCCTCCCGCACATGGGGCGGTCCTTTGTGGGGAAAATGCGTGGAGTAATAGCCGGTCACATCGGTGTAATCCTCCGTCAAATCGGCGATGATCGTCTCAGAATGTACGCGTTCAAAGAAATAATACGCTTTTCCGTCCGGTGCTACAGCCAAGTCAAAGTCACCCGCACTCATACCAAGTGGGCGCAGTTTTTCCCTCACAATGGTATACGGGCCAAAGAAGGAGTCTGCCGTAAGCACTGTTTCGGTCTGCGTCTGGTCTTTCTCCATAATTTTCAGCCAACAGACATATTTTTTGGTCTGTGCATTATAAATGATGTGCGGACGATCCATCATAGAAGTGGGGTGCAGCGAACTGTTCGGGTCATCCGTCACGGGCGGGATGAGCAGACCTCGATCCTCCCAGTTATACAAATCTGTAGATGCGTAATAACGAACGCCCCAGTGCCAGATGCCCGCAGCCTTGTCCGTTTTTTCCTTGTTTTCGCCGTACCAGTAGTACACACCATCGAGATAAATCAGTGAGCCGCCATGTGCTTGAATGCGGTTCCCATTTGTATCCAGCCACACTTGACCGGGATAAAATGCATCGTACATTACTCATATTCCCTTCTAAAAAGCGGGCAGAGAAGATTCCCTGCCCGCAAAAATAGTGTATTATTCGGCGGCTGCTTCCGTGGTCGCAGCGGCACGAGCCTCAAGATCCTGTTTGATTTGGGGCATCTGCTTATCTACGGTGTAGAAGCGCAGAATCGCAGCAACAACAAGCATGAGAGCCAGCGGAGCAACGGATGCAAGTACACGAATCATCATAATGGCAGAATCGACCTGCACATCCGCACCACCGACATAGCCGGAAGCGCTCATCAAAACGCCCATCAGGAAGCCGCCCAATGCATTGCCAAGCTTGCCGGAAAGACCGGTCAGGCTGCCCATCGTGCCTTCCATACGCTTAAAGCCTTTCCATTCGTTGTAGTCAGCTACATCGGCAATAAACATATTGAACATCATATTCAGCGGCACGGCACCGGCAGAAACGAGCAGAAGCGCCACCATAAAGAATACCATGTTGCCGCCTGCAAAGAACGTTGCAAGGTAGCCGATGCAGCCTACCAAAATACCGATGACAGCCATACCGGCCATACCAAATTTTTTGCGCAGTACGGGCAGGGCAAAAGCCAGCGGCAATACCAGAATCGTGACCACCGAGGCAACGCCCATCATTCCAAGGTTTCCGATGACGTACTGCCAGTAGTAAGTGCCGACACCCAAGCCCGTGGCAATGTTCTGTACAAAACGAACCATGCAGATAATAAGAACCGGGCGGCTCTCCTTCAGCAGAGGCAGCAGGTCTTTAAGATGTGTCTGCTCGCCATTTTTCTCAGAGACGGGGGTGAATTTTTCAGGAATGGTAAGGATGCGCAGCATACCGATTGCGGTCAACGGGATAGCGATCATACCGACCAGACGGCTCCAGCCGACGGCATCGGTTCCGACCTTTGCCATTGCCGTGGGGAACAGGACATTAAATACCATGGCACCGGCCATCGTAAAAATACTGCCGTAACCAACGATTTTAGACTGCTGTTCCTTGTTTTCGAAGGCGCGAACCATGTACACAACATTGTTGGCATTCAGGAACGTAACGCAGATGGAGTTCATAAAGGTGTACATACAGAAGATCCAGATGCACTTGGCCGCGGTAGCAAAGCTCGTCGGGCAGCTGAACAGCAGCCATGTGGACAGCCACAGGAACAACATAAAAATCTCATACGGGCGACCCTTACCCCAGCGGGTTTGCGTGCGGTCGACAATAAAGCCCGCAACGATATCGGTAAAGCTGTCAAAAATTTTGCTGACCATGAACAGCGTGCCCACCAGAGCAGGGGCAAGCTGCAGTACATCGGTACAATAGAACGTGGCATAGCTAAGCATCAGTGTGGACAATGCTACGGAACAGGAACTGGAGTTCCACAAAATCAGCTTGCCCAAACCGACTTTTTCGGCCTTGCGCTGCTGCTTGCGCGCCAGCTTTTCTTCTTTTGTCATAATGATTTCTCCTTCATCTTGTGTGGTAGAGGCTTACCGTATCGATCGATTGTGGTCTTATTGTATCAGAGGATTCGCCATCTTAACAGGCAAAAATTGGCGCAAGAGAAATATATTTGGCTTCGTTTGCCGGAAAACGCCAATTATCTTCTGCAAGCGCTAAATAGCTATTTCTAATGTGGCTGCGTTCTGCTATAATACCAGTAGTAGAAACGCAAAAGGAGGTCTCGCAGTGGACCATGTCTTAACTATCGCCGAAGAACGGCTCAATTTGTTTGCCCACATGGCGAACAGCGCTTGCGGACTGAGCTTATGGTGCTTTGGGATGAAAAAACAGCTGTACACCTGCACCTGCCCGGCTGAGAAGGAGTTCCGTTTATTTCTGGATTTAGGGCAGTGCCTCGACTATGCTATTGCTCATGGTCCCGAAAGCCATGTTCCCATTTTGATGAGCGACCCTATCGGTATGCTTTGGGTCGCTGAGTGCGTATTGCACGGCGATGATGCCGGCTATCTGGTAATATTGGGACCCGTGTTTGATGCCGCAGCTTCTTGGCAGACTCTTCAAAATTGCTTGCGCGGTATGAATCTGTCGGTGTCCTTGACCGCAACCATTATGGAAAAATTGGAACAGGTTCCGATTTTGCCTTTATCTACGCTGCATCAATATATCAAAATGCTGCATTGGGTTCTCTATGAGGAAACTCTGGATGTAGGGAGTATCCGTCTGCAAAATCGAAGCAACATAATTCCCGATAAGGAAAAGTCCCCCTACCCTTGGGATCCGGATCGTGCCCGCGTGGTGGAAGCACAAATCATGCAGCGAATCCGCGAGGGAGACATTTACTATTCGGATAAGCATAAAGGCATGGAACGTTTTGCGGATAAAGATGCCTATAATTTGGGCAATCCCCTGAGGGAAAGCAAAGATACCGCGATTATTTTCACGGCGCTTTGTGCCCGTGCTGCCATGGAGGGCGGGCTTTCCCCCCGCATTGCGAAACAGCTGGAGGTGCAGTACATCCGTGCTATTGAACAATGTACCGATGTAGGGCTGATTGAAGTCAACAGCGCAATGGTATCGGACTTCGTTCACCGCGTCCACGACTGCCGCATGAATCCGGCTCTATCCGATGCTGTTCAGGAAATTTGTGCCTATGTGCATAGCCATCTGACCGATGACATTTTGCTGGATGACATAGCCGCTGCGGTGGGTTACACTTCCTACTATCTGACAAAGAAATTTTACCGCGAGACAGGACAGCGGATGACAGATTACATCAATCACGCCAAAATACAATACGCCTGTGTTCAATTAACAGGAACAGACAAAACGCTGCAGCAAATCAGTGAGGAACTGCATTATAGTTCCCGCAGCTATTTTACCGCCGTATTCCGCAAGGTAATAGGATGCAGCCCCACGGAGTACCGCAATAACGGAGGAAACAAACCATGACCTTGACCAGCCATACAGATTTTGCCGCTTTTCTGGAGGCGGTACAGCAATGCCGTGGGGAGGTACTGTTTTGTACCCGGGAAGGCGACAAGCTGAATCTGAAATCCACCCTGTCCAAATATCTGTTCGCCGCGTTAGCCGGGAATGAGGAACTGCTGAGAAAGGGAAAAATCGTGTGCCAGTTTCCACAGGACGAGGAAAAATTGACACACACCCTTTCCGCCTCAATATAAAAGCAAACAGAGAATAAAGGCAGCAGCGCACAATTCCCGCCTTACGGCTTAAGCAGCGCTTCGGCGCTTAGAATTATGCAGTATTGCCAAAAAAATGGTGTTTGCGTATTTTGTTTGGTTTTTTTACCAAAGAAAGTCGAATTAGTATACGTAAACGCCATTTATTTTGTTTTCTGCGCGGAAGCAGCACTTTATACTGTAGGGTATACAATACAGAAAGATGGGTGCTTCCTATGAATCTCTATGCCCTTTCCGTGAATCATCGTGTGAACCCTCTCGGCATCAACTCTGCCGAGCAGCCCTATTTCGGTTGGAAACTGAAAAGTGAAAAGCCGAACACAATGCAAGCCGCATATCGCTTACGGATCTATGCAGACGATACGGTTTGCTTCGACAGTGGGCGGGTGGAAACAGCATGCAACGCTTTTGTTTGCGGTCCCGATCTTCTGCAACCGCAAACATTCTACCGCTGGGCAGTGACTGTATGGGATAATCATGGCGAAAACACCACCGCCGAAAGCAGCTTTGAAACCTCGCTGTCTTCCAAGGAATGGAAAGCCGATTGGATGCGCACCCCCCGCGCCTATGTGCAGCGCAAAAAAGGGTTCGGCACACAGCCGCCGGCCACGCTGTTTCGTCGCGCGTTTACTCTTAGCGCTGCACCCCGCCGTGCGCGGCTATATGCCACCTGCCTTGGAGTTTACCGCCTGACCGTAAACGGAAAACGCCCCGATATGCGGGAGTTTGCCCCGGAACACACATCTTACAAGGGTTTGTTGTGCTTTCAGACTTACGATTTAACGGCACTCTTGCATATCGGCGAAAATGTACTGGGCATGGAAGTCGGCGACGGCTGGTATTGCTGCCCGCAGACGCAGCCGCCCATTGATGGCTTGCAGCCCGACCATACGGTGTTGTTCCAACTTGAAATTGAAAATGCCGATGGCACACACACCCGTATTTGCTCCGACGAAGGCGTGCTGACACACGAGAGCGCTGTGCGTGCCTCGGATATTTTTGATGGAGAACTCTATGACGCGCGTCTGGCCTTGCCCGGCTGGGATATGCCCGGTTTTACTGCTGCTGACTGGCTGCCCGCTGTCAAAGATACAAAGCAGAGCGATTCCGTTTTATACCCGCAGTTTGACGACCCGGTGATCTGCGTAAAAGAATTGCCCGCACAGGGTGTTTATACCAGCCCCAAGGGCGAGACAATCGTGGATTTTGGACAGGTCGTCGCGGGTCGTGCCCGTGTGACTGTGGATTTGCCGACAGGTGCCGCAGTGACGTTAGAACATTTTGAAGCAGTTGACGCAAAGGGAAACTATTTCAACAACATCGACAGTGCAATGGGCGTAACCGAGCAAAAAGACGTGTTCATTTCCGACGGTACGCCGCAAACATTTGAGGCGCGGTTCACTTTTCACGGATTCCGTTATCTGCGTGTCAGCGGGGTGGAAAATCCGATTGCCGAGCAATTTGTGGCTGTCGTTCTTTCTACCGAAAAAACAAATGCCGGAACCTTTGAATGTTCCAATGCAGATTTAAACCGCTTATACCAAAACACGCGCTGGAGCCAGTGTGCGAATATGCTGTCCATTCCCACCGACTGTCCCCAACGCGAAAAGGCAGGATGGACCGGCGATATCTCTTTGTATGCCAAAACCGCCTTGCTGAATGAGGATGTCACGCCGTTTCTGACCCAGTGGCTACAATCCCTGCGTGTGGACCAGCGCGAAAACGGCTCGGTTCCCTTTACGGTTCCGGATGTGTCTATCTACCACTATGCCGGCATTCAGATGGGGGAGCAAACCGGATGCGGCGGTCCCGTGTGCAGTGCCGGTTGGGGTGATGCTGCCGTGACGGTGCCGATGGCCATGTACGAAGTCACCGGCAATATCCGCATCCTTGAAAAGCAGTATGACAGCATGAAGGGCTGGTGCGACTATGTTATCAGCCGTGCCCGTATTCACGCACCGAACAGCACCCTGCCCGATGAAGTGGAAGAACATCTGTGGGACACCGGATTCCAGTTTGGTGAGTGGCTGGTGCCCAGCCTTGCCGGAGCACCTCAAGAGCAGTTATTCACCACAATGGCTACAACTTCTGCCTATACAACGCCGATTTTCGGCTGGCTGGTCGTCCACAAAATGGCACAGGCTGCCGCCGTTTTAGGGCGCGAAGAGGATGCTGTTCGGTATCAGGAAGAAGCCGACAAGATGAAACGCGCGATCCGGGCAGCACTTATTACGGCAGACGGTGTTTTAAGGTATGAACGGCAGGGTGCCTATGTGCTGATGTTGGTCTTTGGGCTTGTGCCGGATGCATGGGTGGACAAATTCGGTACAAAACTGGCAGAAATCATTCACGCAAACGGCGACCGCCTTGACACAGGATTTTTGCCCACGCCCTATTTGCTGGATGCGCTCTGCATTGGCGGGCAGCGCGAACTTGCCTATACGCTTTTGTACCAGACAGAGTCTCCGTCGTGGCTGGCACAGGTAAAGCGCGGTGCCACTACAATTTGGGAAAGCTGGGAGATGTATCAGCCCGATGGAACGCCTAAAAAAGAGAGCTTCAATCATTATACCTACGGCACGGTAGACGATTGGATTTTCCGCACCATCGGCGGCGTAGACCAAGATGATACAGGCTATCGGCGGCTTATGATTCATCCTCAGCCGGACAAAAGCTTGACGTGGGCCAAGCGCAGCTTTGAAACGGAGAACGGAACCGTATCTGTGTCTTGGAAACGTGAAGGCGGACAATTCATTTTAACCGCCGACATTCCCTGTAATACCACCGCCAGAATCATTCTGCCGGATGGCACACAGCATGCGGTCGGCAGCGGTCACTATACATTGAATTGTTAAGGCAGCACCGCTGGGTAACCACGGTGCACCCGCCCTGCGCGTGGTGCCGGAGGTGTCTGACGACCTGCACAGTGCCGCCGTCACGGTGGAAGCCGCCTGTGAGAACACCCCCGACGGCACCGAGGCTCTGTTTGCCATCGAGGGTGTCGGGGAACAGGCCGCCGCCGTGCAGGGCGGTAAGGCTGTGCCGCCCGCCATGATCCAACAGCTGAACGCCGCATTGAACAAAATCAAGAAAGAGGGATGAACCATGAAGAAGGTTGCGCTTTCACTGGATAGCTCGTTGAAAGAGATTTTTACCTATGAAGAAAGCCGTGCCGCGTTTGACAAATTCCTGCCCGGTATGCGCACGATGGCAGAAAGCCAGCCCGCAACGCTGGGCTTCTCCGTTCGTAAAATCATACAATTTTCGGGCGGAGCTATCCCCGACGAAGCTGCCGACGCGCTGGACGCAGCCCTGTGTGCGCTCGAACTGTACAGTGCCGAGCCGGAAATGTCCGACACGCCGCTGACCCCCGACGGGGCTGAGGTCGTGCCGGAACCACCCCGTGACGCCATCTACCCCGGCAAAGTCTGGCGCGACACCAACGGTCGCCGCATCCAAGCCCACGGCGGTGCGCTGTATTACGACGACGGCGTCTACTACTGGTATGGCGAAAACAAGGATCACACCGACGGCAAATGCCCGGTCTGGACATGGGGAATGCGTGCCTACCGTTCCACCGACTTGTGTAACTGGGAAGATTTGGGCTTGTTCATCCAGCCCGACCTGACCGACAAGGATGCGCCGCTGTATCCCACGTCCCGCGCTGACCGCCCGCACATTGTCAAATGCGCGTACACGGGCAAGTATGTCTGTTGGATCAAGCACTGCGGTGACAATGCCTGCTTTACCGTCTTGCAGGCCGACAAATTCTTAGGTCCCTATGAAATTGTCAAAGCCCACTACCGCCCGTTTGGCTGCGAGGTCGGTGACTTTGACATTGCCGTTTGCGGCGATACGGCGTACCTCTATATGGACGCAAACCACAACGGTCAGCTGACGATGCGCCTGACGCGGGACTTCTTGGAGGCGGAAGAAAAAATCTGCTGGCAGTACGAGGGTCTGCACGCGCCGTTCAGCCGCGAAGCGCCGGCTGTTTTTGAGCATGGCGGCAAGTGGTATATGCTGACCTCCGGCATGACCGGGTATGTGCCGAACAAGAGCGACAGTGCCGTGTCCGACGCGCCCGACAGGCCGTTTGTGAGCATCGGTGACCCGCACGCAGATGACGCGAGCCATGCGTCCTTCAACAGCCAAATCTCGCAGGTGTTCAAAGTTCCCGGTAAGCGCGACCTCTACATCGCACTGGCTGACCGCTGGGTGCCGGACTACCCCGTGGATGCTAAACTGGCGGATCTGTTGGAGCGCTGCACCGCACAACGCTTTGACCCCGAACACTACAAGGCAACGTCCGAAGAAATGCAAACCATGATGCAAAGCCCGATGCTGACCAGCGCCAATACTTCCCGCGCCAATTACGTCTGGCTGCCCATCACATTTGAGGAAGGCAAGCCGAAGATCCACTGGCGCGACAGCTGGAAATTGAGCGATTTTGAATAAGGAGTTTTGTATGCGCAGCACATTGAATTTCAATTCCCATTGGCAGTTCACAAAACCCGGCGCGGCACCGGTGGCTGTGACCCTGCCCCACACATGGAACGCCGCCGACGGCACCGACGGCGGCAACGATTACTTCCGCGGGATTTGCACCTATACCAAGGAATTCGCCGCCCCCGCACACGCCGACGATGAGGAGGTCTGGCTGGAATTTGAGGGTGCCGCCATGACGGCAGTCGTCACCTTGAACGACCAAGAGCTGACCCGCCACGCGGGCGGCTATTCCACCTTCCGCGTCAATCTGACCCCCGCGCTGGCTGCGCAGAACACGCTGACTGTGACCGTGGACAACAGCGCCAACCGCACGGTGTACCCGCAGAAAGCGGACTTTACCTTCTATGGCGGCATCTACCGCGATGTACATATCCTTATTGTACCGCACAGTCACTTTGCGCTGGATAACCACGGTGCGCCCGCCCTGCGCGTGACGCCGGAGATGTCCGACGACCTGCACAGTGCCTCCGTCACGGTGGAAGCCGCCTGCGAGAACACCCCCGACGGCACCGAGGTGCTGTTTGCCATCGAGGGTGTCGGGGAGCAGACCGCCGCCGTGCAGGGCGGCAAGGCTGTGACCGTGTTCCACATGGAAAACGTCCACCTGTGGGACGGCGTGGCGGACCCGTATCTGTACAGCATCGCCGCTTCTCTGCCCGGCGGTGACGCCGTGGCGGTACACTTCGGCTGCCGAAAAATCGCGTTCAAGCCGGATACAGGCTTCTGGCTCAACGGCAGAAATGTCCGCCTTGTGGGCGCGGCGCGGCATCAGGATCGCGCAGGACTCGGCAATGCGCTGACCGCCGCTGAGCATGAGGAAGATATGCAGATTTTGCGGGATATGGGCGCCAACACCGTGCGCCTTGCCCACTACCAGCACGCGCAGTATTTCTACGATCTATGCGATAAGTACGGTCTTGTCGCGTGGGCAGAGATTCCCTACATCACCGAGCATATGCCCGAAGCCACTGCCAACACGCTGAGCCAAATGGAAGAACTGGTGCTGCAAAACTACAACCATCCGTCCATTATCTGCTGGGGCTTATCCAATGAGATTACCGTCACTACCGGCGTGACAGAAGACCTGACGGCGAACCATCGCCTTTTGAACGACCTCTGCCATCGCCTGGACGCCACCCGCCCCACCACAATGGCGCACGCTTTTATGTTGGATCCCAACGACCCGTTTGTGCAGCTGCCCGATATTTGCAGTTATAATCTCTACTACGGCTGGTACTTGGGTGAATTGCAGCAGAACGATGAATTTTTTGACACGTTCCACAAAAACCACCCCGACCGCGTCATCGGTCTGTCGGAGTTCGGCGCGGACGCAAACCCCGCCTACCAGAGCGCCCGCCCGGAGCGCGGCGACTGGTCGGAAAGCTACCAAGCCGTCTACCACGAGCATATGCTCAAAATGTGGTCGGAGCGCCCTTACATCTGGGCAATGCACGTCTGGAATGGGTTCGACTTCGGCGCGGACGGTCGCGGTGAGGGCGGCAAGCCCGGTCAAAACCAGAAGGGTCTTGTGACCTTCGACCGCAAGACGAAGAAGGACGCTTACTTTATTTATAAGGCATATTTGAGCAGCGACCCGTTTGTGCATCTCTGCGGACGCCGCTACGCTCACCGCACCGAGAGCCAGACCGAAATCAAGGTCTACTCCAACCAGCCCCGCGTCACGCTGTTTGTGGACGGCAAAGAGTTTGCCACGCAGGACGGCGACAAGATTTTCAAGTTTACGGTGCCCATCTCCGGCACGCACGAAATCAAGGTCGTGGCGGGCGGCTGCACCGACTGCATGACGATCACGAAGGCAGACAAGCCCGACCCGACCTACCGCGCCGAGGGGCAAGTCGAAAACTGGTTCGATAAGCCGGAAGAGCTTATGAAAGAGGGCTATTACTCCATTATGGACTCAATGGAGACTCTGCAGAAATCTCCTGCTGCCAACAAACTTCTTTCTTCCCTTATGGTTAAGGCATCCAACGCCTATGGGGATGTTGCAAAAAATGTAAAAATGCCGCCAGAGATGGAAAGTCAGATAGCGCGCACATCTTTGCGCTCCATTCTGAAGCAGGTTGCAAAGTCCATCACCCCCGCAGATGTGCAACAGTTGAATGCGGCACTCAATAAAATCAAAAAAGAGAGCTGATCCATGCGTGAAGTCGAACTTTCTCTAAATGGCACCCTGCGTGAGATTTTCTCTTTTGGGGAAAGCCGTGCCGCGTTTGATCGGTTTCTGCCCAGTATGTGTGTCATGGCAGAATCGCAGCGTTACCGCCCCCTTTGGGCATAGACTTAGTGATGAGCTCTCTGAAATCATTTTAGATTATCTCCATTTTGACCACCGTTTGACCACTACTATGCAGAGGAACTGCAAAACACCGAAAAAGCCTGTTGTGACAACCAACAACGGGCTTTTTCTTGTTTTGGCGGCAAATGTGCAGAACCAACAAAATTCACGTTTCATCGTCAGTCTATACCACCCTGTCGTAGTTCTCCGACCCGGAAGGCCAGAGGTTTGAATCCTCCCGGTCGCACCAAGAGCAGCACCTTATGGGATGCTGCTCTTTTTGTTTTTTGCAGATTTTACGGGGCAGTAAAAGAAGGGATTCGAACAGCCCGTGCCCCGCGCTTTGCGTCCCGCGGGGCAGAAACGCCCCGGTGGGGCGTTTCTAGGGCGCGGCTTGGCGAATCCCTTCGGGCGCACTCAAAAACCTCATTGTAATGTGTTTTTGCAATGAGGTTTTTTCTTTAATGTTATTCTGGTTTTAGAATCATTTTAGCTACATATCATCTGCCGCATCCGTGTACTGACCTTTTGCCAGCCGTTCGTTTCTCAGCCGATTTAAATTATCGAAACATTCGCTCTATAAAGCAATAAAATAGCAAGCGCATCATCGCTGTTTTTTCTCTTCTCAGGGGATCCATGTGCAACATAAAGCGCTTGCTATTTTCATTTTACTTTTTTTCCGTTAACTCTTTCAACAATGCCCGGCACCCAATGTTGACATCCTGCCAGGTGGCTTCAAAATCACCGGTATACCACGGGTCAGCCACATCGCCGCTTTGCCCGGCGTGCGCCAGCAGCAGCGAGCACTTTCCTTCCGGGTCGCCGCCGCAAATGCGGGCCATGTTGCTCAGGTTCATCCGGTCCATTCCGATCAGGTAACCAAACTCCTCATAATCCTTGCGGGTCATCTGCCGGGCCGCATGCCCATCGCAGCGGATGCCATGCTCCGCCAGTTTGCGTCGGACCGGTGGATACACCGGGTTGCCCAGTTCTTCCCGGCTGGTTGCTGCGGAAGCAATCACGAACTCATCTTCCCGCCTCGACTGTCGCACCAAGTCTTTCATCACATACTCTGCCATCGGGCTACGGCAGATATTGCCGTGGCATACGAATAATATTCTTGTCATCCCGTCATATCCTTTCAAACATCTCGAAGCCGCAATATTACTGTAATCCGTTATTTTATTGGCAATACCGCATAATTCTAAGTGCCGATACGGCGAGCGAGGTGCGGCAGATGCTAAGCCAAAAGCGCAGATAATACTGGATGTCTTATCGAGCATTTTGGCAACGCAGATGCCGTGCCGCAGCTGCCGGAGCGGTGCTTAAGCCGTCAGGCGGGAATTGTGCGATGTTGCCGATTTTTTCTTTTCAATCTTGTCCCCAAATTACGCATTTTCCCATAAATTTCCACTCAAGTTACTGGCAAATGGTGTAATATGTAATACATGGTATAGCAGCTGCAGCAAACCTCCGCCTGTTTATCCCGACATTCTTTTTGCCCCGCCCGCCGCCAAAAGCTGCCTACAGAATACCACACGCAGCGCTAAATCACAACCAGATTCCCTGCACCGCCCCGTTTTCTGCAAAATTCTCTTGCAAGGTTTCGCACCGCCAACTATAATGTATTTATATATTATAAGTAAAGGCGCATGGCACAGCCGTTTTCCGGGCTTGCCGGGTGCTTTGGATTCCAAACAGAAAGGGGGCCGCCCGATGCCTCGCATTGCCGTGGTGGATGACCAGCCGGATATGCGGCAGCAGCTGTGCAGCATGATTGACCAATACAGCCGCGAGAACAACTGTATGCTGGAAGTTACCACTTTTTCGGACGGTGCCCAGGTCATAACCAACTATTGCAAGGGGTTCGACATCATCTTTCTGGATATTGAAATGCCGGAGCTTGGCGGCATGGACGCTGCCGAGCGCATTCGCACGGTGGATCCGGATGTGGTGCTGGTGTTCGTTACCAACATGGCGCAGTACGCTATTCGCGGGTATGAGGTCGACGCCCTGGATTTTGTGCTCAAACCGGTCAATTATTACCAGTTCAGCACCAAGCTGGCCCGCGCTTTGCAGCGGGTGCAGCGCCGCAAAGGCGGGCAGATTGCATTACAGACCGCTGGGGGCGTGCAGCTGCTGAACACCGAGGACATCTACTGGCTGGAAACGCGGGACCGTATGCTGCATTACCATACCTCCACCGGGGTATGGTCCGTGCGTTCCAGCCTGCAAAATGCTGAAAAGCAGCTGGCCCCCTACCACTTTGCCAAATGCAACCAGTGTTACCTTGTCAATCTGCGGTATGTGCGGGCGGTCCAGAACGATATGGTCCAGGTTGGGGAGGACCGGCTGGAGATCAGCCGCCGCCAGCGGGCTGCCTTTCTGGCTGCGGTCGCCGCCTATGTTGGGGGTGCCATGTAATGCTGCCAAATCTCCAACAATTTCTTTCTCTTCTTGTCTGTGGGATACAGCTTTGGGGCGCAGCACTGACCTACTGGCTCCCGCTCCGGCACTCGCCGCACTTTTGGCAGCGGGCGCTGCTTTGCCTGATTCCCTCCATTCCCCTTTCCACATTTTTATTATGGGCGGATTACACGCCTTCCTCGCTGTTCCTGCGGGCGGGGGCGTATATTCTGTTTTGTATGTGGATGATTTTCGCTTCCCACAGTTGCACCCAGTTGGACTGGTCCGGCGCCAATTATTGCGCCATCTGGGGAATTTTGAGTGCCCTGACGACATTTGAGTTATGGCGGCTTCTTGTCTGGTGCCTGGCACAGGTAAACATATTCCTGCCATTGGATCAGCCCTCTGCTCTGCTGCTGCAACTGCTGTTTTTTTCCGCTGCGTACTGCCTGCTGCGGGTAACTGTTGCCCATTCCATGCCATATGAAGGCAGCTACCACATCGGTCCCCGCCAGCAAATCAGCGCTATTATTCTGGGCGGCATGTTCGTTCTGCTGTTTTTAACAATGCAGACCGTCACCAACTCCGGAGTATCACGGGAAACTTCTATCTTCGTTGTTGTCCCCCTGGCACTCTGCCAGCTCTACTGCATCACCCTTTTATATTTGCAGACTGAGCTGTTCAAAAAGGCGGCCATGGAAAAAGAGATGAACTCGCTGAACATGCTGTATGAACGCCAGCGCCAGCAGTATCAGGTGGCCAAGCGGAACGTACAGATCATCAACCGCAAATGCCATGAGCTGAAAGTTCAGATCGCTGATCTGCGCCGCATGGCCCCCAACGCCGCGCTGCAGCAGAGCCTGAACGAAGCCGAAGCCGCCGCCCGGCAGTATGACGCCAGCACCCAGACCGGCAGTGAGGTTTTGGATGTTGTGCTGACCGAAAAGAGCATGCTGTGCGAAGCCCACCACATCAGCATCAACAATGTAGCGGACGGTACCTGCCTGCACTTTATGGATCCGGCCGATCTGTACGCTCTGTTTGCCAACGCACTGGATCATGCCATTGAGTTGACCCGCAAGCTGCCGGAGCCGGAAAAGCGGATGATTGACCTGCTGGTCTGCATGCGGCAGGGGTTTGCTGTTCTGAATATCATCAGCGCGGTGCCCGATGGCCCGGATCCTGGCCGCGAAACCTGCGATGAGTTAAAGATCGTCAAGCGCATTATCCAGAAGTACAATGGTTTTTTGACTACCGAATCCAACGGTGGATTTTTTGCGATAAAAGCCGTTTTCCCGGTCCAATAAAGTTCCCTCAAAATTTCAGGTATAAGATTTACGCCCTTGCATTTGTACATATTGCACAAATGCAAGGGTTATTTTTTTGTCAGGCAAAAACCGTTTATTCCACGCAAATGACCGATTATGCAAAACCCATTGCGACCTTTTTCGCTGTTCGTTACAATAATAACAGCAAAAAGAAAGGATGGCTGCGCCATGCGAGAAATCACCAAAATCATGGAGGGTTGGGAATTCACCGGCCCCGACGGCACCACCACAACGGTGGACCTGCCGCACACCTGGAACGCCCGCGACGGTCAGGACGGCGGCAATGACTACTGGCGCGGCACCTGCATCTACCGCACCCGTTTCGCTGCTCCCCAGTTTAACACCGCCTCCCATCAGGTCTGGATTCAGTTTGACGGCGTCAACGCCAGCGCCCATGTGGTTCTGAACGGCTCCCCCGTCTGCAACCACGACGGCGGCTACTCCACCTTCCGCGCCAACATCACCGAACTGCTGCGGGATGAAAACGAGCTGACCGTGGAAGTCGACAACAGCAAAAACGACCGCGTTTACCCCCAGAAAGCTGACTTCACCTTCTATGGCGGCATCTACCGCGATGTCAGCCTGATGGTGGTCAGCAAGAACCACTTCACCCTGGATTACTTCGGCGGCCCCGGCATCCGCATCACCCCCACTGTGCAGGGTGCAGATGCCAGCGTTCAGGTTACCACCTGGCACGACGGCGAAGGCGAAGTGAGCATTGAGTTGCTGGACGCTGCCGGCAACACCGTTGCCACCGGCAAAGGCCCCGACATCACCCTGACCATCTTCAACGCACACCTGTGGAACGGCGTTAAGGATCCGTACCTGTACAGCTGCAAGGCCCGCCTTGTGGTGAACGGCACGGTGGAAGATGAGACCACCACCCGCTTTGGCGTGCGCAGCTTCAAGGTTGACCCCAAGAAGGGCTTCTTCCTGAACGGCAAGTCTTACCCGCTGCACGGCGTTTCCCGCCATCAGGACCGCAAGGGCCTGGGCAACGCCATCACCCGCGAGATGCACGACGAAGACATGGCCCTGATCAAAGAGATCGGTGCCAACACCATCCGCCTGGCTCATTATCAGCACGACCAGTACTTCTATGATCTGTGCGACGAGGTCGGCATGGTTGTTTGGGCCGAGATCCCCTACATCAGTGAGCACATGCCCAACGGCCGCGAGAACACCATCAGCCAGATGAAAGAGCTGATCATCCAGAACTACAACCACCCCTGCATCGTCTGCTGGGGCGTTTCCAACGAGATCACCATCTCCACCAAGGACAAGAAGGACATGCTGGATAACCACCGCCAGCTGAACGACCTGTGCCACGAGATGGACAAGACCCGCCTGACCACCCTGGCCTGCTACGCCATGTGCGGTCCCTTCAACCGTTCGGCCCACATTACCGATATGGTCAGCTGGAACCTGTACCTGGGCTGGTACGTTCCGGGCTTTATCCTGAACGACCTGTGGATGGGCTTCTTCCATCTCTGCTTCCCCAACCGCCCGTTCGGCTACAGCGAATACGGCGCGGAGGGCATGCCCAACCTGCACAGCACACACCCCCACCGCGGCGACCACACCGAAGAATACCAGGCCAAGTACCATGAGTACATGCTGCGTTGCTTCAAGCGCCACCCCTGGATGTGGGCCACCCACGTTTGGAACATGTTTGACTTTGCTGCAGACGCCCGTGACCAGGGCGGCGAGCCGGGCATGAACCACAAGGGCCTTGTGACCTTTGACCGCAAAACCAAGAAGGACAGCTTCTATCTGTATAAAGCATGGTGGAGCGATGAAGCCTTTGTGCACATCTGCTCCAAGCGCTTTGTGGAGCGCACCGGCAGCACCGCTACCGTAAAGGTTTATTCCAACCAAAGCACCGTTGCCCTGTATGTAAACGGCAACAAGGTAGGCGAGCAGACCGGCGAGCATGTTTTCACCTTCAAGGTTCCCTTGAACGGCGAACTGCACATTCAGGCCGTGGCTGGTGACCGCACCGATGAGTCCGTCATCCGCCATGTAGATACCCCCAACCCGGAGTATAAGCTGCACAAGACCAAATCCAAGAGTGCAAACTGGGTATAATCTATTTTGAACACTCTGTATTTTGTTTTTGCATAATACAGTTTGTTATAGAGCATTTTCTAACAGGAGGAGAACACAATGAGTAAGAAACCCAAAGTTGGGATGTGGTCCGGCCTGACCGCCGTTACCGCCGTCCTGACCGCAGGCGCCATTGTAGGCACGACGGTTGCGTTCCATTATACGACCACCGTTAATAACTACCTGGACGCCGACACCTACAAGATCATCAGGGGCGACAGCGACGAAGACACTGAGTACTTCAAGAGCGATTTCACCTCTGATGAAGAGCGCGAGTCCTATGAGGCTGAGCTGTGCGCACAGGTTGAAGCCGAAGGCGCAGCCCTGCTGAAGAACGACAACAACGCCCTGCCCCTGGCAAGCGGCGCAAAGGTCAGCCTGTTCGGCCACGGCTCCGTGGACCTGATGTACGGCGGCACCGGTTCCGGCTCCGTTGACACCAGCAAGGCTCCCAACTTCAAGCAGGCTCTGGAAGATCAGGGCATCCAGGTCAACAGCACCCTGTGGGATCTGTATTCTTCTGACGATATGATGAAGAACTACAGCCGCATCACCCCGGCTGCCATCTCCGATACCCTGGAAGCCAACACCCAGTACGCTGTGAACGAAGCTCCCTGGAGCAAGCTGTCCAGCGCCGAGTCCAGCTTTGCTGACTACGGCGATGCTGCTATCGTCGTGTTCTCCCGTTCCGGCGGCGAGGGCGCTGACCTGCCCAGTGGCGAAAACGGCACCAATGATTCCTGGATCAAAGGCCAGGAGGGCGACGGTAACTACCTGGCCCTGTCCGCTGAAGAAAAGGAACTGCTCCAGAACCTGAAGACCCTGAAGGACAACGGCACCTTCAAGAAGATCATCGTTCTGATCAACTCTTCCAACGCCATTGAGATGGATTTCCTGAACCCGGAGATCTGCGGCGAGGATTACGGCATCGATTCCGCTATGTGGATCGGTGACGTGGGCCAGACCGGCATCAACGGTGTTGCCCAGCTGCTGGCTGGCGAGGTTACCCCATCCGGCAGCCTGGTTGATTCCTACCTGTATGACAACATGGCCAACCCCGCCATGTACAACTTCTACACCCAGGCTTACCCCAACGCAGCAGATTACAACCTGCTGACCGATGGCCCTGATGTGCAGGGTATGTACAGCGTGTATCAGGAAGGCATCTACCTGGATTACCGTTACTACGAGACCCGCTACGAGGACGCTGTTATGGGCACCGGCAATGCCGGCGACTACAACTGGTCCACCACTGTTGCCTTCCCCTTCGGCTATGGCGACAGCTACACCACCTTCGAGTACAGCGATTTCAATGTGACCGAGTCTGCTGATGCTTTCAATGTCACCCTGAAAGTCACCAACACCGGTTCCACCTACTCCGGCAAGGAAACCGTTCAGCTGTACTTCCAGAGCCCCTACACCGATTACGACAAGGCCAACGGCATCGAGAAGGCTTCTGCTGAGCTGTGCGGCTTTGCCAAGACCGATATCCTGGCTCCCGGCGCTTCCGAGACTGTCAACATCACCGTTGACAAGAGCGAGCTGCGCACCTATGATGCCAACAACGCCAAGACCTATATTGTTGACGCTGGCGACTACTACTTCACCGCTGCCACCGATGCACACAACGCTGTGAACAACATCCTGGCTGCCAAGGGCTACACCGTTGAGAACACTGATGGCCGCATGACCGCCGATGGTGACGTTGCCCTGACCTACAAGTGGACCAACGCCGCTCTGGACAGCACCACCTTCGCCACCAGCGAAACCGGCACTGCCATCACCAACCTGTTTGATGAAGCAGACCCCAACAAGAGCAGCAGCGAACCCGGCGAAGTTACCTGGCTGAGCCGCTCCAACTGGGTTGCCACCTTCCCCACCCAGCCTGTTGTGCTGAACGCAACCCAGACCCTGGCTGATCACCTGGCTTTCACCCGTTACGACGGCAGCAAGGCTGACAGCGTTGAAATGCCCACCCTGGGCGCTGACAATGGTCTGGCTCTGGTTTCCATGATCGGTGCCGACTATGACGATCCCCAGTGGGATACCCTGCTGGATCAGCTGACCTTCAACGAGATGGTCAACACCATCACCCTGGGCTTCCACAACACTGCCGCTATTGAATCCATCGGCAAGACCCGTACCAAAGACGAAAACGGCCCGCAGGGCCTGACCGCAGCACTGACCGGCGGCGCTTCCGCTATGTGCTACACCTCCGAAGACGTTATGGCCGCCACCTTCAACGTTGACCTGATCAACGATGTGGGCCGCTGCATTGGCGAAGACTGCCTGGCCATGGGTTACTCTGGTCTGTATGGCCCCGGCATCAACATGCACCGCACCGCTTACTCTGGCCGTAACTTCGAGTACTATGCTTCTGATCCGTTCGTTGCCGGCACCATCTGCGCTGCCGAAGTCAACGGCATCCAGTCCAAGGGCGTTTACGTTTACCTGAAGCATGTTGCCCTGAACGACTCTGAATCCAGCCGCCGCGGCGTGAACACCTGGCTGAACGAGCAGGCTGCCCGCGAAATCTACCTGGAAGTTGCCGACAAGGCCGTCACCGATGGCGGCGCTTGGAGCGTTATGTCCGGCTTTAACCGCTGGGGCGCTTACTGGTGCGGCGCTTACGATAACCTTCTGACCGGCTTCCTGCGCGGCGAACTGGGCATGCGCGGCATGATCATCACCGACTACTCCGGTTCCAGCAAATACATGGATCTGGCCGATGGTCTGATTGCCGGTTCCGATATCTGGGATAGCCCGGACCCGACCATCCACACCACCCTGGCTCCGAAGTACGAGAACGATGCTTACATCGTGACCGAAATGCGCGAATCCATGCACAAGATCCTGTACACCGTTGCCAACTCCAATGCTATGAACGGCTGGTCCTCCGCTGACCGCCTGAAGGTCATCACCCCGTGGTGGAAGACCGCCCTGTACGCTCTGGACACCGTTCTGGCTGTTCTGACCGTGCTGTGCATCTGGCGCCTGGTTGTTGCCATCAAGCGCAAGAAGACCTGGACTGCTGAGCAGGCTGCCAACACTGCAAACGCTCAGAATCAGCAGTAAGGTTTAGGGCAATACCGCATAATTCTAAGTGCCGATACGGCGAGCGAGGTGCGGCAGATGCTAAGCCAAAAGCGCAGATAATACTGGATGTCTTATCGAGCATTTTGGCAACGCAGATGCCGTGCCGCAGCCGCCGGAGCGGTGCTTAAGCCGTAAGGCGGGAATTGTGCGGTGTTGCCTTAGCCTCCGCATCTTCCCCCTTTTAAATCGTTTATGCCCCCGCCCGTTTCGGGGCGGGGGTCTTTGTTATGAAAGGAGAATGCCCCCATGAGTGAACAAAACTCTGCGGCGTCTGCCAGCGTCAACCGCGCCAAGCCTTACCAGCTGATGCTGTTCCCGCTTAACAACGGCGCTACCAACGTGTACTATGTTCTGGTGCTTTCCTACATTGCCACTTTCGGCAGCAAGGTTCTGGCCCTGAGCATGATCTTCGCCTCCGTGATGGTCACCGGCATGCGCCTGTTTGACGCCATTACCGACCCAATCATCGGTGCTCTGATGGACCGCACCAACGGCAAGTTCGGCAAGTTCCGCCCGTTTATGGTCATCGGCAACCTCATCATGGCTGTCAGCATCCTGGTGCTGTACTGCCTGACCCCGCTGATCCCCGCCTCCATGGAATGGGCACGTTATGTTGCCTTTGTAGCCCTGTACGCCATCTGGGTCATCGGCTACACCTTCCAGACTTCCTGCACCCGTTCCGGCCAGACTGTTCTGACCAACGATCCCAAGCAGCGCCCCCTGTTCACCATCTTCAACACCGTCGGCTCCCTGCTGGGCATGGGCGCCATGCAGTTCTTTGCCCCCATCCTGGCCAAAAACTATGAGGGCGGTTACGCTTCCACCGGTTTCTTCCGCACCCTGGCTCCTGTCGGCATCGTGATCTCCATCGCCCTGACCATCCTGGCTGTCATCGGCATCTGGGAAAAGGACCAGCCGAAGTACTTTGGCATCGGCGGCCAGAAAACCGAAAAGATCAAGGTTGCTGAGTATGTTGCCATCATCAAGGGCAACAACCCCATGCAGCGCCTGATGGTGGCTGGTGCAGGCTGCAAGCTGGCACTTTCCATTGCCACCAACACCACTGTTCTGTGCATGCTGTACGGCTGCATGATGGGCAACTATGATGGTCTGTACCTGCCCATGATGGTTCTGGGCTATGTGTTCAGCGTTCCCTTCTTCTTGCTCACCGTCCGCACCAGCCAGAAGAAAGGCCAGAAAGCCAGCCTGATGCGCTATGTCAGCGTTGCGCTGATCTGCTACATCGGCGTTCTGGTGCTGCTGCTCCTGTGGGGCAAGGGCGATGCCTTCACCCTGTCTCTGATGTCTGACGGCAAGGTTTCCATCAACGTTTACACCATCCTGTTCATCGCTCTGTTCGGCATTGGCTATGGCGCTTATTACGCTACTGCCGATATGCCCATCCCCATGGTTGCCGACTGCTCTGACTACGAGACCTACATCTCCGGCAAGTATATCCCCGGTATCATGGGCACTCTGTTCAGCCTGGTTGACAAGCTGGTTTCCAGCCTGTCCGCTACCGTGGTCGGCGTGGCCGTCAGCTTTATCGGCCTTGACAGCCTGCCCACCCAGTACGACCCGTACACCCCCGGCATGAACGTGGTTGTTATCGTTCTGTTCTGCGTCATCCCCCTGATTGCATGGGCTGCCACCCTGCTCGCCATGAAGAACTACAGCCTGACCGGCGAAAAGATGAAAGAGATCCAGGCCGTCAACGCCTGCCGCCGCGACGCTGTTGCGGGCGGCATGAGCCTGGAAGACGCCATGCAGAAATGGCAGACCATCGACCAGCTGCCGGCCCAGTACCGCGCAAACTAATTTTTCTGTTTTCTCCTCCTCTGATACCGGTTTGATTGCGCCGGTTATTTAACTGAAACACCGGGTGCCATATGGCGCCCGGTGTTTTGTTTTGCCGCAAATCAAACGTTTCTATTCCATCAAAACAGCAGGCGGGATCCCTGCCTCAAGGGGGGCCCGCCTGCTGCTGTGGCTGTATGTTGTAAGAGAGAGAAATGCAAGAGAATCTTAAGGCAATACCGCATAATTCTAAGTGCCGATACGGCGAGCGAGGTGCGGCAGATGCCAAGCCAAAAGCGCAGATAATACTGGATGCTGCAAAGGTGAGCGCCGCCAGTGGCGGAAACAGCGAACCGAAGCAGGGACAGCGGTCGCAGAGTGCGAGGGGCTTTTGCCCCCGAAGCACGATGCGGGTACCGCAACCCGACATTATCGAGCATTTTGGCAACGCAGATGCCGTGCCGCAGCCGCCGGAGCGGTGCTTAAGCCGCAAGGCGGGAATTGTGCGATGTTGCCTTAAAACAGAAAGCCTCCGGCTGCTCGCACAATGCAGCCGGAGGTTTTCTGTTAAATTCCCAATCCATCCAAAATTGATGGCAAAGTAAGGAGGCTTGTGTTAGAATAAAATCAGCTTATGCTTTTTCGCTCTGCATGGCGGCAGTCAGCTTTCTGGCGGCGAACACCAGCACAACAGCGGCGGTGAACAGGCTCTGGATCCAGACGCCTGCAAACACAAGCAGGATTCAAGGCAAAAATCCCGCTGTGTTTATAGAAATAGACTACATTTTCGACTTTTCAGATACATCCTAGACTATTACCAGCTGAGGAGGGGAAATTATCATGGAAAAAAATCTTACAACCGGCAGCGTGTTCAAAGCCATTCTGACCTTTGCCCTGCCGTATCTGCTCTCTTACTTTCTGCAAACGCTGTACGGCATGGCTGACCTGTACATCACCGGCCGATTCTGCGGGGTGGACAGCATCACCGCCGTTGCCAACGGCAGCCAGGTCATGCACATGCTGACCGTTATCATTGTTGGGCTTGCCATGGGTTCCACTGTCATCATCGGCCACGCCGTGGGGGCGGGCAATATGCGCGATGCCGAAGCCGCCATCGGCAACACCGTCACCCTGTTCATGGCGGTCTCCCTCGGTTTTACCGCCGTGCTGGTGGCCGCAGTGCGCCCGCTGGTCGGCCTGATCGGTGTTCCAGCAGAGGCCGTTCCCGGCACGGTGCAGTATCTGACCATCTGCTTCATCGGCATCCCGTTCATCACGGCATATAACATCATCAGCTCCGTCTTCCGCGGTTTGGGGGATTCCAAAAGCCCGATGTACTTTATCGCCGTTGCCTGCGCCGCCAATATTGCGCTGGATATTCTTTTCATCGGTCCCATGGCCCTTGGCCCGGTGGGTGCTGCACTGGGCACTACCCTTTCGCAGACCTTGAGTGTTATTGTTGCCTTGTTCGGCATCCGGCGGCACAAAACCGGCCTGCGGCTGAGCCGCCAGAACTTCCGCCCGCGCAAAGGCGTGCTGGGCCGTATTCTTAAAATCGGCCTGCCGGTCGCTGTGCAGGACGGCTGCATTCAGGTCGCGTTCATCATTATCACCATCATTGCCAACCACCGCGGCCTGATTGATTCTGCCGCCGTGGGCATTGTGGAAAAAATCATCAGCGCCATGTTCATTGTTCCGTCCTCCATGCTGGCGACGGTATCGGCGTTGTCTTCCCAGAACCTTGGCGCAGGCAAGCCGGAGCGCGCCGCCCAGACCCTGAAATACGCCGCCATGATCGCCACCGGTTACGGTATTGCCGTAGTATTGGTCATTGAGCTTGTGGCCGAGCCGCTTCTGGGGTGCTTCACCACCGACGCCGCCGTGGTGCTGATGGGCTGCCAGTACATCCGCGGTTATATTGTGGATACCATTTTTGCCGGGATCCACTTCAGCTTTACCGGGTATTTTGCCGCCTGCGGCAAGTCTTACATCGGCTTTCTCCACAACATCATCGCTATTGTGCTGGTGCGCGTTCCGGGGTCCTACCTGGCTTCCCGGCTGTTTGCCGGAACCCTGCTGCCTATGGGGCTGGCCGCACCGGCGGGTTCGCTGTTATCCGTCATGATCTGCGTGGCGGCCTACCTCTGGATGAAGCGCCACGGCACCCTGTATACTTCCGCCTGACTTTTCTCCAAAGAAGCATCCGCCCATGTACGTTTTTTCTCTTCTTCAGCATTCCCACTTAACGGTGTAGCTCAAAACAACGAAAATAACGCATATTCCGCAAACACAAAATTGCTTCTGCCTTTGCAGAAACCGGTTGGATTTTCGGTGTTTCCGGTACACCTTCGTTCTCTCGCTTACCCGCGGCGCTGGCGCAAAAACTTGCCAATGCTGCGCTGCAATGCGGCAAAATCCACCGGCTTTGCAGAATGGCCGTTCATCCCGCTCTCTGCAGAAAGCCGCTCATCTTCCACAAAAGCATCGGCGGAAGGTGCAAACATCCGCACGCTCTTGGCGTCCGGGCGGTTTATGGCTTCTTTTTTCGCGTAAATCTGCTACAATAGAACCCGCATCAAAAAATGTATCATTTTTGCCCACTGGTGGAAAGGAGTTTGCTATGGCCCATACTTTTTCTTGTTCTGCCGATGCCCCGCTGGTGCGCACCACCGGCGGCTCGGTGCGCGGCTACCGTTTTGACGGGCTGGATATCTTTAAGGGCATCCCTTACGCCAAGGCCAGGCGCTTCCACGCGCCGGAGCCAGCTGTGTGGGACGGCGTGCTGGACGCCACCAGTTACGGCTATGTCTGCCCTTTGCTGGAAATGCCCAAGCCCAACGGCGAAATGCTGGTGCCCCACCGCTATTGGCTGATGGACGAAGCCTGCCAGAACCTGAACATCTGGACCCCCGCGCTGGATGACGCCCACCGCCCCGTGCTGGTGTGGCTGCACGGCGGCGGATACTTTGCCGGTTCCTCCATTGAGCAGATCGCTTACGAGGGCGAAAACATGGCCCGCCTGGGGGACTGCGTGGTGGTTTCCATCAACCACCGGCTGAACATCCTGGGCTATCTCGACCTTTCGGATTTTGGGGCGGAATACGCCAATTCTGGCAACGCGGGCGGGGACGATATCATCGCCGCGCTGCGCTGGGTGCGGGATAATATTGCCGCGTTCGGCGGTGACCCCGGCAATGTGACAGTGTTCGGCCAGTCCGGCGGCGGCGCCAAGGTGACCACCCTGCTGCAGACCCCCGCCGCGGACGGGCTGTTCCACAAAGGTATTGTGATGAGCGGCGTTCTGGGCCGCCTGGCCGACTGCACCGGCAGCGGGCGGGACTGCGCCGAGGCTCTGATGGTGGAGCTTGGCGCGGCGGATATCGTCGCACTGGAAACGGTACCCTATGCCGCGCTTGCCGCCGCTTATAATAAAGTAGCCCCCGCCTTGAAAGCAGCCGGAAAAAACACCGGCTGCGCCCCACACCCCAACGCCTTTTATCTGGGTGACCCGCTGGAAAATGCGTTCCGCCCCGAAACCGCCCGCATTCCCCTTCTGGTGGGCACCGTGTTTGGCGAGTTTGCCGCCTTCAATGGCTTCGGCCTGAACAAAGCGCAGATGAGCGCCGCCGAGGCCGAAGGCTTTGCCGAAAAAATGCTGGGCAAGCAGACGGCGGATGCCCTGCTGCCGCTGTTCCACGCCGCCTACCCCGAACGCAGCGCCGCCGACCTGCCGTTTTTGGATGTACTGTTCCGGGAGCCGACCATGCGCTATATCCGCCGCCGGGCGGAAACTGGCCCGGTGTGGAGCTATTTCTTCAATCAGGATTTCACCATTGAGGGCGGCCGCGCCCCATGGCATTGTTCCGATATCCCGTTTGTTTTCCATAATACTGAACTGGTGCCTTCTGCCAACATTTCCGGCGTGACCCCGCAGCTGGAACAGCAGATTTTCGATGCCGTTCTGGCCTTTGCCCGCACCGGAAACCCGCAGCACAGCGGCATTCCCACCTGGCCCGCCAGCACCCCGCAACAGGAAAACACCATGCTGTTTGATTCCGCCACCCGCCTGGCCCCTAACCATGACAAAGCCCTGATTGCTGCCGCGCTGCCCGCCATCTCTGCCTTGATGGCACGCAACTTTGACCCCGACAGTATCCAGCACTAATATAGAATAAAATAATAAAGAATAATGGCCTGCCGCTGCAAGCAATGCGCTTGTGCGGCAGGCCGTTGTTCTTTGCATATTTTACTGTTTGTTCTTAGCGGTGCGCAGGGTCTTGTAGTTTTCAAAATAAAAGTGCTTGTCCAGCAGGTCCCCCACCAGGCCAATGCCCTTGCCCATGGTGAACGCCGCGGCAATGGTGCCAATGCCCAGCCCTTCCAGGCGGCCCAGGAAGAAGAAGGTCATGCCCGCCGTAATAGCCAGGCAGGTTACATCAAAGCCGATTTTAATGCGCGGGTACGGCACCTTGGTAATGTCCGCCAGCTCCCGCGGGAACAGGTCGGTGGGCACAATGGGCAGCCCGCACCGGTTGGAAAGCGCAATGCCAAAGCAGATCAGCAGATAGCTGACCACAAAATACACCACCCGCCAGGGCAGTGTGTAGGGCAGAACATCGATCCACAGTTCGTGCACATCCAGCAACTCACTGAACACAAAGCCCACTACAAAGCTGAACAGGTACGGCCACACCCATTTGCGGCGCATAATCATCAGGCTGGCAATCAAAGTGCCCTGGAACAGGTAGGTCCAGGTTCCCAGCGTAAGTGCCGGGAACGCCAGCGAAAACGCATACGGCACGCTGGAAATGGCCGAAATTCCCGCGCCGGAGTACAGCATCAATACCACGCCAAAGCTGTTGACCAATACCGCAATGACCAGCGCCAGCTCCCCACGGAACAGTGTTTTTCCGTTTTGTTCCTTTTCCATCAAAAACAATCCCCTCTTTATTTTTTATAACGTCCGGTTTCCTATCATAGCACCATGGCGGGGAAAAGAAAAGGAGGATTTTTCCGGGCATGATTTTCCCTTTGCGTTTTTATTTTTCCGCGTTATAATAGTGCCACACACTTCATCAGGGGGAATTCCTACATGCTTGCCATCTACCTTGCGGCACTGGACAGCGCCGACAACGCCGAAGCCTTTGAAGCTGTTTATGAACGCTATAAACGGCTGGTGTACCACGTTGCCTGCCAGATCGTCCACGACCCGCACCTTGCTGAGGATGTAGCGCAGGAAGTATTTTTGTACATAGCCAAAAACTTTGCCCGCCTGCACCGGCAGGACCCGCACAAGTTTGCGGCTTACCTTGTCAGCTGTACACGCAGCCGGGCGTTTTTGCTGCTGGCCCAACGGCAGGATGCCCCCGGCGAGGAAGAACCGGACCTTGACCGCAATGCTGACCCGGCCCCGGTTCCCGAAGATGCGGTGATTGATGAGCAGCAGGCCAGCACCTGATGCAGGCCGTGCAGCAGCTTGCACCCATTTACCGCGACCCACTGCGGCTGCTGGCGCAAGGGTACACCTACCGCGAAATTGCCGCCGCACTTGCCCTGCGGGAATCCACTGTTCGCCAGCGCATTGCCCGCGGGCGCAAACTGCTGTGGAAGGAGCTCCACGATGAAAGATAATTGCAGCTATCGTTTTGACGCCATCCTTGCTGTGGCTCTGGAGCAGGACGCCCGGCAGGAACTGGCCGCCCTGCCCACCCCCGCCGCGCTGAAAGAACTATACCCGGATACTTCCTCTCTGGACGCCCGCATAACCCGTGCTTTGCACACCCTGCACCATCCCCAAAAAGCGCTGCACCGTGCGTTGGCCGTTGTGCTGCTGGCTGCCTCCCTGTTGGCAGGCACCCTTGCCGTCAGCGCCGAAGCCCGCCACGCGGTGTACACTGCCCTCCTGCGCTTTTTGCCCATTGAAATGCAGGTCACTTATTCTGTGGATGGCACTCCATTGGATACATTGCCGGAAAATTATTATGACCATTATGTGCCGGAGGGGTTTGTGCTGGATGAATCCAGTGAATTGCGTGACTCCTATCAGTTTTTCCGTTCTTATCACTCTGCCGATGATCGAATTTATTTTATTGATTGCGTCACTATAAACGATAGCTTTATTTCCACCTTTGATAATGAGCATACCGTATGGCAGGAAACCAACGTTAACGATTGCCCTGCCACTTTAGGCACAACAAATATACAGGGGCATGTCAGCTACGCGCTTATTTGGGAAAAAGACGGTATCTATCACTCCATTCTTGGGGAACTCTCTCTAACAGATCTATACCTTGTAGCAGAAAGCATTTCCTAAAGCATCGCATGCTGCACAATTATGGAAATTATTTTTTAGTCACTCTCACAAATTCAATTTTTTTCTCTTTTCCTGTCACACCTTTGCCAAAAACCTTGTTGTATTGGGTAAGAGCTCTTAAATAAATCTTATCGGAGGTGTTTTTGTGGCAGGAAAAAGAATATTCTCGCTCCTGTTATCTTTAGTCCTTGTTTTCGTCCTTGCCTATTCATGTCTTGCCCAGTCTATTCGCCCTTTCTATAACGGAAGCGGCAATGTACGAGCAATCATCAACAATTCCTCTTACAGTGTGAAAGCCGAAGCTGTTTCAAGCGTAACAAAAATCACCGTTTCTGGAACTCTCTATGAAAAGGGATTGTTTGGCATTTATGGCAAGGTCGATTCTTGCTCCAGTTCATCTTCTAATCAATATTGTACTGCTAGTTCATCTTACTCTCTCAAGAGCGGAAAAACCTACCGGTTGGACTATTCTGCAACTTTTTATTATTCCGATGGAACTAACGAAACCATATCGAATTCACAGTACAAAAACACTTAACGACGTATAAAGGAGTTTATTATGAAAACCCGTAATCTTCATAAAATCGCAACGTTCCTTATCGCCTGTCTGATTTTGGCATGCTGCCTGGTTGCCCGTGCATCTGCACAGGAACTTTCCACCGAACAATGTGGTGCCTGGATTGAAAAAACTGTGGATGGCATTACCTATATGGATTGGCAGGAAATGACCCCCGAAGAATATGATGAATACAAGATCAGCACTTTAAGCGGCGGCGACAGCATCTGGCACGAAGGCTATTTTGCTCTTTCCTGCTCCAAAACCAATCCGACATTCAGCGATTTTCCTGCCAAGAAGTATTTCCGCTGCCTGAAAGGCACCAATCCTAATGTGTTCGCCAGCGGCACCCTTATCCGCAACAATAATCACGAAATTCTGAAGCACCCCCACGACGCTGGTTATTATCTTGTTTGGTATCAGGGAACTTTGTATTATGAATAATTCAAAATTTTTTGGCCTTTTCTGTACAAGCGCAGCAATCCTTTTACTTGCAGGCTGTACAGCTTCTAAAAACGAACCGTCTGTATCGCAGTCCTCCACTTCCACTGTCGCTTCCACCTCGGAATCTTCCGCTTCTTCTGCATCTTCGGATTCTCAGAACAATTCTGTGTCTGAACAGCAAACCTGGTCCGAAAAATTCCCGGACGGCGACTATTACATTGAAGTGTATGAAAAAGACGGCCATGTGTACCGCGTGGATGATGACACCATGCTGTACTGATTTTTATCGATTATCCCCCGCAACACAAAAGGCATGCACCGCCCCGGCTGAACCTCTGTTCAGTTTCCGGCAGTGCATGCCTTATTTGTAATTTTATCGGTTAAGGCAATACCGCATAATTCTAAGTGCCGATACGGCGAGCGAGGTGCGGCAGATGCTAAGCCAAAAGTGCAGATAATACTGGATGCTGCAAAGGTGAGCGCCGCCAGTGGCGGAAACAGCGAACCGAAGCAGGGGCAGCGGTCGCAGAGTGCGAGGGGCTTTTGCCCCCGAAGCACGATGCGGGTACCGCAACCCGACATTATCGAGCATTTTGGCAACGCAGATGCCGTGCCGCAGCCGCCGGAGCGGTGCTTAAGCCGTAAGGCGGGAATTGTGCGGTGTTGCCTTAAGAAAGCTCTGCGATATCGTACAGCAGTCGCTCGGTATCGTCCCAGCCCAGGCAGGGGTCCGTGATGGACTTGCCATAGCAGTGCTCGCCGATCTTCTGGCTGCCCGGCTCAATATAGCTTTCGATCATCAGGCCCTTGACCAGGTTCTTGATGTCGTCCGAATGGCGGCGGCTGTGCAGAACCTCTTTCGCAATGCGGATTTGCTCCATATACTGCTTGCCGGAGTTGCTGTGGTTGGTATCCACAATGCAGGCGGGGTTCTTCAGGTTGCGCTTCATGTACAGCTCATACAGCAGGCGCAGATCCTCGTAATGGTAGTTGGGGATGGTCTGGCCGTGCTTGTTCACCGCGCCGCGCAGAATGGTGTGGCTGAGCGGGTTGCCGGGGCACTGGACCTCCCACCCGCGGAAGATAAAGTCATGGGGCACCTGGGCCGCCACAACAGAGTTGAGCATAACGGTCAAATCGCCGCTGGTGGGGTTTTTCAGGCCCACGGGCACATCGCAGCCGCTGGCCACCAGGCGGTGGAACTGGTTTTCCACCGAGCGGGCACCCACAGCGATGTAAGACATAATGTCCGAAAGGTAACGCAGGTTTTCGGGATAGAGCATCTCGTCCGCAGTGGAAAAGCCGGTTTCCTGCAATACGCGCATGTGCATATGGCGGATGGCCAGAATTCCCTCCAGCATATCCGGCTTCTTTTCCGGGTCCGGCTGGTGGATCATTCCCATGTAGCCCTCGCCGGTGGTGCGGGGCTTGTTGGTGTACACGCGCGGAACGATCACCAGGCGGTCCTTCGTCTTCTCCTGCACCTTGACCAGACGGGACACATAATCCACAACGGCTTCCTCGTTATCCGCCGAGCAGGGGCCGACAATGACCAGGAGCTTGTCGCTTTCGCCGGTAATGATCTTTTTGATTTCTTCATCCCGCTCTTTTTTGCGGACGGCCAGTTCCGGCGCAAGGGGAAACCTTTCCCGAATGACATCCGGGGAAGGAATTTCTGTCACAAACGAAAATCCCATGATTTTATGATCCTCTCTCCGTCAGCGTCGCACATTCCAGCCCTCTATTGCCGGGCGGCGCTGCGCTTTTTTCTCTGTATTTTGCACATACAAACAGCTTATTTATTATAGTATAGAACCCGCCGCGCGGCAAGAGCTGCCCCCGCTGCCGGGCAAAAAACTTGCAAAAAATGCCGTTTCCCGCCGTCCGGCGGCATACAAACAGCCCGTCCGCGCACCACAAACCAGGTGATGCGCGGGCGGGCCTTCTGTATTTAGTGAATCAATTCCGAGAACAGCGGGCAAAGCACGGCGGTCATGATACCGGCCACAGCAACGGAAAGGCCGCTCATCGCGCCTTCCACTTCGCCGATTTCCAGCGCCTTGCTGGTGCCCACGGCGTGGGACGCCGTACCAATGCCGATGCCTTTGGCAATGGGGTTGGTAATGCGGAACACCTTGCAGACGGTTTCCGCCGCCAGCGCGCCCACAATGCCGGTCAAAATCACAATGGCACCCGTCAGGGTGGCAATGCCGCCCAGCTCGCGGGAAACATCCATGCTGATGGCAGTGGTAACGGACTTGGGCAGCAGGGTGATGTACTGCTCATGGTTCAGGTCCAGCAGCAGGGCCAGTGCCAGCACGCTGAACAGACTGGCCATAACTCCGGCCAGCACACCGGCCACAATGGCTACCAGATTTTTGCACAGCAGATCCCATTTTTCATACAGCGGCACTGCCAGGCTGACCGTTGCGGGCAGCAGCAGGTAGCTGACGGGCGAAGCGCTGGCAGCGTATGTATCATAGGGGATTTTCAACACGCTGAGCACCACGATGACAAACGCCGTGCCCAACAGCAGCGGGTTGAAAATTGCCTGACCAGTGCGCTTGTTGATGAGCACCCCCAGGCCGAACGCAGCCAGCGTGAGCAGCACGCCCCATACGGCGGAAGATTCCAGAACTTGTGTGATCATTGCTTTTTCTCCTTCCGCTCTGCCAGGCGCTGGGTCACGCAGCCGGACACCGTCATGACCAAAATGGTAATGGGGATCAAGGCCAGCAGCACCGGCACCAGCATGGCCTGTAAATCCGCCCACAGATCCATCACGCCCGCAGCCGCCGGAACAAATAGCAGCGGGAAAATGCCGGTCAGAAACAGCGCCGCCGTGCGCACCTGCTCCAGTTTGACCCCCCCAAAGCGCAGCGCCGCCAGCAGCAGCATCAGCCCGTACACGCTGGCCGGGATGGGCAGCGGCAACACCAGGTGGCAAACCTCCCCCGCAAAGCAGAACGCCGCAATGCGGGCAAATTCAAATATCAGTTTCATTTATGCTTTCCCCTTTTGTCCGGCAGTGCCCCCACTACCGCCCTGCGCAAAACAAGACGCCTTATCGTTATCTTTTTTTTGCTTTCCCGGGCTGCACAGACAGCCCGGCTCTCATTTTTTCATGCTTCACAAGTATAGCAGACTCCCCCACCGGGGGCAAGGTCAATTTTCGACATGTTTGACAAATATGCAGGTGTTTTTTTGCATATTGTGACGAATCGTTTCGCCGCGCGTATCGCTCATTCTGTTTTGTTTTTCGATAAATATACAAATTGTATTTTTTGTGTTTTATTTCCAACTACAATAAATCCCTGCCCGGGAACCATCCGGACAGGGATTTGAAGGAGAAACGCAGCTTATTGTGTTCATGGTTCCCCTGCCTCCGTTTTGGCGCAGCCGGCGTTCCGCATACGCGGCTGCACAGCAGGCCGGGGTTCTTGTTCACTCTGCTTTGGTAATAATCAAACGGTTGTCAGCAGGGCTTTGCAGCTGCCCGTTAAAGCATAGGCACCGCTGCCCGCCGTGATAAAGAAACTGTCGCCCTTTTTTGCCTGCACCGTTTCGCCGCCGCAGGTCAGGCGCCCCTCCCCTTCGGTAATCAGGAGCGAAACAAAGGACGTCTCGTCCGCTATGCCGGTGTGACCACCTGCCACCACATCCACGGTAAAGTAATCGCACTTTGCCAGATGGGGGCTGAAATCATGCTGTTCCGGCGGGGTACGGCGCATTACCTCCAGCGCCTGCTTTACATGCAGCGCGCGCGGTTTGCCGTCCGCCCCCACGCGGCCGTAATCGTACACACGGTAGGTCACGTTGGAGTTCTGCTGCACTTCAACCACCACAACACCCTTGCAGATAGCGTGCAGCGTGCCGGACGGGATAAAGAAGCAATCGCCTTTTTTCACCGGCACGGCGTTCAGCACCTCGGTCAGGGTATTGTTCCGGATGCGCTCTTCCAGTTCTTCCCGGCTGATCTCATGGTCAAAGCCGTAATACAGGAACGCGCCCGGTTCACAGTCCAGCACATACCACATCTCGGTCTTGCCGTACTGGTGTTCGTGCTCCAGCGCATACTCGTTGGAGGGGTGTACCTGGATGGAAATGTTATTCTTGGCGTCAATGAACTTGGTCAGAACGGGGAACATTTCAAACTTTTTGCAGTCTGTTCCCGCCGCTTCCGGGTGGGCGGCCAGGTAGTCCGCCAACATGGTGCCGTCCGGCAGATAGCTGGGGCCATCGGGATGGCAGGAAAGCACCCAGGCTTCCGCCAGCGGGTTCAAATCGCTCTGCACGCCAAAGTCGGTGCGCAGGCGGCTGCCACCCCAAAGGTAATCCTTGCAGGAAGGGGTCAGTTTTAGAATTGACATTGTCGATTTACCTCATTATATCACAGCACATTATAAAATGATAGGGTCATATCGCGGAATCATTTTCATGTTGACGCACAATTTTTGCGCATTACACTTTGTGCAGGTACCACAGCTTTGCGGGCACCTGGCCGTAATCGCCGGGCAGAGGCAGACCAAGGGTCTGCAGCATAAAGCCGGTGTACCGTTTCCCTGCCTCATCCCGATAGGCCGCAGCCTCCTCCAGCCCCTGCAGAATCAGACGCGGGCAGGGTTTTCCACGGCCATTCAGGGCGCTGCCAGATGCCGTCCACAACTTCCGGGCGGGGGCGAAATCCAGGCAAAAGCTAGCCGCACCGCGCAGGGTCAACGGCCCGCCCCACGGCACCGGGAACTGCGCGCCGACGCTGACATCCAACACCAGCAAAGCCAGCAGCGCCAGCATGGGCAGCCAGGTTGTGGCGGCCTGTTTCCAGTCCCGTTTGAACGCCTTCAGGAATTCTTTGCGAGACGTTACTTCCTGCCGCAGGCCACGGCATACAGCGCCAGGGTGGATGCCCCCGCCGTCACCACCGGCAGGCAGCACAGCAGCCACAGCACGCTGAACACCACAAGGTTCCCCAGCTGCGCCATCGCGCGGAAAAGCAGATTGTTGTTCCCCAGTTCGCTCATGATAGATTCCGCAAAAAAACTGTGTCCGCAGCCCGCCGGGGCACGGGCACACGATATTACCGGTCTTGCTGATTGAGATATGCCTGATTTTTTTCGATCAGCGCCACACGCTGGGCCATGCAGTCACGGCTGCGCAGCGGGTCTGCGGGGTTTTTGAATGCAAAGTCCAAAAGCTGGCCAATGGTCGTGGAAGCAACGTGCAGGCGCGTATCACTGGCGGCATAATAAATATACACCTTACCGTCATCATCCGCAATAGCACCATTGGTAAATACCACGTTGGAAACATCGCTGACGCGCTCCCAGCCACGCGGCGCGATCAAAAATCCGGCCGGTTCGGCAATCACTTTCCAGGGCTCTTTCAAATCGGTCACAAACAGGTAGATCACATAGCGCAGGCCCTCTGCAGTGTTGCGCACGCCATGGGCAATGTGCAGCCAGCCCCTGGCCGTCTTGATGTAGGTGTTCTTGCCTTCGGTGATGGTGTGGCAGCGGCGGGTCAGCAGGGCGTCCAGCTTTGCCTGCTGGCGGTAAAATTCAGAGTGCAGTTTACACATTGACATTGGGGTTCCTTCTCATGAGTTCCATGCACATCCGGCCATTGTGGTAAGGGCACTTCCACAGCTCCACAATGGGCTTGTGGGCGGGGGTGCCGTATTTATCCGTCTGTCAGAACCATTCGCTGCCGGGACGGGTATCGACCATCTTATCCAGGATAAAATGGTACACATCGGCGGCAGCAGCGGCATAGCGATATTCACCGGTTTTCTGGTATACACCTTTTTCAACCGCTGGCCGCCAAAGGTTCCGCCTGTAAATCATATTGAGGGGGTGTAAATCCATTTCCCCATATGGTATGATAATATCAAATTCTTTTACATCGAGATCCACCCGAGGGCATTCGCCACAGAACTTACCAGAATGATGGCAGCAAACACCGGGCAAAGGGTGCGGATCATAAAATTGAAAACCTTTTTTCGGCGGAAAGGTTGACCATTCTGGGTCACCTCTTCCTCAATCTTTTCCACGCCGATCACGCTGGTCACCAGCAGGCAGGTTGCAATGGCCGCAATGGGCATCATAACTGAGTTTGTCAGGAAGTCGAAAAAGTCAAGGAACTGCATCCCGATAACGGTCACGCCCGACAGCGGGCCATAGCCAAGCGCCGACAAGCTTCCAAGCAGCACCATAATAATCCCAATCACTGCCGCAGCCTTTTTGCGGCTCCATCCCAGTTCATCCTCAAAAGTCGATACTGCGCTTTCTGTCAATGCAATAGAGCTTGTCACCGCTGCAAACAGCACCAGCACAAAGAACAGCACGCCCACCAGCGAACCAAGTTCCATGCTTTCAAAAACTTTCGGGATCGTAATAAACATCAGTGCGGGACCGGCCTGCAGGGTGTTCGGGTCACCACCAGAGAACGAAAACACCGCCGGAATGATCATCAACCCGGCCATCATTGCAATCAGCGTATCAAAAATCTCAACGTTCTTGGTAGATCCCTCAATGGACACATCTTTTTTCATGTAAGAGCCGAATGTTACTAAAATACCCATTGCGATGGACAAAGAATAGAACATCTGGCCCATGGCTGTAACCACTGTCATCCATGAAAAATTGGCCGGATTCGGTACCAAAAAGTACTTCACTCCTTCCAGCGCACCGGGCCGTGTTACTGAATAAGCTGCAATAATTACTGATAACACCACCAGTACCGGCATCATCATCCGGGAAACACGCTCCACACCATTGCGGACACCGGCAAAAATGATGCCCAGTGTAAGCAGGGTAAAGAGCAGGAATACGATTTCCACCGAAGCGCCATTGGCGATGAAAGAGGAAAAATACCCATCCTGTGCCAGCTCACTGCCATGACCGGTAATATACCCCACCAGATACTTGATAACCCAACCGCCAATAACCGAATAATACGGCACAATCAAAATGGGAATTACCGCGTTGATCCATCCTCCAAATGCACGCCAGCGTCCCTTTCCAGAAGCTGCAAAGGCCCCAACCGGACTTTTCCGGGTCATCCGTCCCAGCGCTGTCTCTGCCATAATCATTGTATAGCCAAAGGTGACCGCCAGCAGAATGTAAATCAGCAGAAAAATTCCACCGCCATATTTTGCCGCCAGGTATGGGAACCGCCAGATATTGCCCAAGCCAACCGAGGCGCCGGCTGCCGACAGGACAAAGCCAAGTTTGCCGGAAAATGAGCTCCGGCCGCTGTGTTGTTTTTCCATCTATTTTTTCTCCTTACCATTTTCACACTATTATTTTAGTGTAACATAACCGCCAAAAAACTGCAATCTACGCCACAAACATTCGCTTTCATAGGGAGGGGCAAAGTCGTTGCTTTTATATCCCTGTCTGCCATTCTATAAAAAAGCTTCCACCTTACGGCAGAAGCTTTTCTTTGGTGGGCCATCCAGGGACCCAACACCCACGGACTAATGAACAGTCCACTGGACTGTTCATTACCTCGCTCTCGCTCGGCCGTCCTTTCAAGTCCTAGATGGCCTTTTTATAAAAAAAGCTTCCGCCTTACGGCAGAAGCATTTCTTTGGTGGGCCATCCAGGACTTGAACCCGGGACCAAGCGGTTATGAGCCGCCAGCTCTGACCAACTGAGCTAATGGCCCTCATGATGTCAGATACCTGTTTAGTATATCACAATTTTACCCGCTTGCCAACACTTATTTTCGGCAACACCGCACAATTCCCGCCTTGCGGCTTAAGCACCGCTCCGGCAGCTGCGGCACGGCATCTGCGTTGCCAAAATGCTCGATAAGACATCCAGTATTATCTGCGCTTTTGGCTTGGCATCTGCCGCACCTCGCTCGCCGTATCGGCACTTAGAATTATGCGGTATTGCCTTTCGTTTTCGGCGCATATGCTGGGGTGTATGGCAAACCGGCAAAGGGGTGGTATCATGCGCATATTCTTATCAACCTTGGGGGTGTTTTTCCTTATGTCGTTTCTTTTCATAATGCCCGCCGTATTGGGGCCGTCTACCACGCCGCAGCCATCCGCAAGCCCGGTGCTTTCCGCTGCACCCGCTCCGTCCCCTGCTGCCGCGCAGGAGATTCGCGCCGTCTGGGTCAGCTTTCTGGAATGGCAGCATACCGATTTCAGCAGTGAATCCGCTTTCCGTGCCGATGCCGCCGCCATCATGCAGAACATTGCCTCCCTTGGGGCAAACACCGTTTTTGCCCATGTGCGGCCCTTTGGAGATGCCCTGTACCCCAGCCGGTATTTTCCGTTCAGCCACCTTTGCACCGGCACCCAAGGGCAGGACCCCGGTTTTGACCCGCTTGCCGTGCTGGTAGAAACCGCCCATGCCCAGGGCCTTACGCTGGAAGCCTGGATCAACCCCTACCGCCTGCAGGCCAACGGAACCCCGGCTGAGCTCTGCGCGCAAAGCCCTGCTCTGCTGCATCCCAACTGGGTCAAGCACACTGCAACCGGCCAGTATCTGGACCCCGCCAGCATCGAAGTCCAGCAGTACCTGGCCGATTCCATCCGTGAGCTATGTACCAATTATGCCATCGACGGCATTCATTTTGATGATTACTTTTACCCCACTACTGCCCCGGATTTTGATGCCGACAGTTATGCCGCAAGCGGCAGCACCCTTTCGCTGGCCGATTGGCGGCGGCAAAATGTAAACGATCTAATGCGGGCCTGTTACGCCGCCGCCCATGCGTTCAATGTGCGGTTTGGGGTTTCGCCACAGGGCACACTGAGCGGCTGCCGCGACGGCCAATACAGCGATGCCGCGCTCTGGCTGGCCAAGCCAGGCTATTGTGATTATCTGATCCCGCAGCTGTACTGGGGCCTGAACTACCGCAAAAATGGTTCCGATGCCCTGTCACTTGGCCGCCTTGCCGCCGAGTGGCTCTCGCTGCCGCGCACAGAATCCGTTCAACTGGCATTCGGCCTTGGTGCTTACCGTATCGGTGACGGCGACGAGGGCGATACCTCCGGTCCCGGCACCGAGTGGTGCACCGGCCATGCCCTCGCCACCCAAGCCACCACGCTGCGCTCCCTCGGTGCCAGCGGCGCTGCCCTCTACCGCTATGCTTTTCTCTTTGGCAATACGCTCTATCCTACTCTGGCGGAACAGGAGATTGCGGCGCTGCGGGAGGTTTGGGGATAGATTGTCGGTACCCACACTCACTTATTGTTCTAAATGTGGAATGTGCGAATTATAAAATTCAAGAAGAAAATTGTCAATCTAATTGTAAGAAATATTTAAGTAGATGGCCTATTTTAAAAGTAGGACATATTAGATATCAGGTAATCATATTTGAAGGGTGAATTAGATGATATTAAGCGTAAGTAGAAGAACTGATATTCCTAATTATTATTCGGAATGGTTCTATAATAGAATAAAAGAAGG
>UMBF01017534.1_pt1 | contig 43500 bp, 31 predicted proteins | sample 1963901 | NCBI WGS metagenome assembly UMBF01 (sample SAMEA4835935, study PRJEB28245) | human gut metagenome | biome: gut microbiome; material: fecal sample | place: Denmark | collected 2008 | reverse complement strand
TGCCGGAATCTCTCCCACAGAAACCACCGAAGAGCCAAAAAAGCTCGTCGAGGAGACCATCCACACGCACCACGGTGCGGCCGACGCCATCGAGGCGCACAACCCCACTGCCGCTCACGATGCGATGTATCTGCACCTGGCCTACAACCGCAACATGATTGTGGAAGGCACACAGACAAAAGGCATTTAAGGCTCGGCAATGATCTTTCTTTGATAAAACGCAAGCGGCGGCCGCCCAAACACGGGACGGCCGTCGCTTGCGTTTTATCAAATGGTGCAATGGGGTCAGGTTCACATGCACCAAGTTGGTGCAAAGCAACCTGTCCCCATGCAACAAGGGGTTGACTAGAGCTCGCAGGCGACCTTGTAGCCATCGCCGATGGCGTCGCGAATGTTGCCGCACTTGTTGGCATCGCCCAGCACGTGAGTGGTAACGCCGGCTGCCGCCAGGTCGTCGGCCAGCTTGGTATTGGGACGATAGCCCATAGCAAGCACCAGCGTATCGGCACCGGCGATGGTGTGGACCTCGCCGTCCTTCTCGTAGCTGATAGTGTCCTCGGTAATCTCGGTCACCTTGGCCTCGGTCAGCACGTGAACGCCCTTTGAGAGCATGCGCGTGATGAGCACCGCGCGACCGGCACCACCCTCGTTGGCGGCGAGCGTCTTGGTCATCTCGATGACGGTGACGTCGCGGTTGGCCGGCGACAGGTCGTTGACCAACGGGGCCAGGTAATCGGCCGTCTCGCAGCCAACGGTGCCGCCACCCACGATGACGATCTTCTTGCCCGGGAAAGCCTTGCCGCCCAACAGGTCGTCAGCCGTCATAACCTGCTTAAAGCCCTGCATGAAGGCCGGGGCGATAGGCTCGGCGCCATAGGCCAGGACGACCTCGTAGCCGGCGTAGTCACGCTGAATGTCCTCGGCAGTAAGCTCGGTGCCAAAGACGCACTTTACGCCGGCCTCGGCCAGGCGACGGTACTGATACTTGATCACGCGGGTGAGTTCCTGCTTTGCCGGCGGAACGGCTGCGATGCGCATCTCGCCGCCCGGCTCGTCCTGCTTATCCACGAGCACCACGTTATGACCGCGTTTGGCGGCAATGTAGGCTGCCTCCATACCCGCGGGACCGGCGCCCACAACCAGTACGTTCTTGGCCTCGGCGGCAGGCTCGTAGCCAGCCTCGTCGTGCTCCACGTCCGGGTTGACGGTGCAGGAGATGCGCTTGCCAAACATAATGCCGTTCAGGCAACGCAGGCAACCGATGCAGGGACGGATCTCGTCGGCGTTGCCAGCGGCTGCCTTGTTGCAGAACTCGGCATCGCACAGATTGGCGCGGCCCATCATACAGATGTCGGCCGCGCCGTCCTCAATCAGCTCCTCGGCGATCCAGGCCTCGTTAATGCGTCCGACGGTGGCGACGGGAATGTTGACGTGCTTTTTAATCTCGCGCGAGCAGGCGGCGTGCGAGGCCTGCTGCGTGCCGGCAGCGGGAATGGCGGAGCCGCGCTTGATGGTGGTGCCGCCCGACACGTGAATCATGTCGACGCCGGCCTTCTCCAGGCGACGCGAGACGTAGATCATGTCGTTGAGGGTCAGGCCGCCATCGGTGTACTCATCGCCCGAGATGCGGACGTCGATGATAAAGTCCTTGCCGCAGCGCTCGCGAATCTCAGCGATAACCTCGAGCAAGAAGCGCATGCGGGCGTCGAGCGAGCCGCCGTACTCGTCGGTGCGCTTGTTGTAGAGCGGAGTCAAAAAGCCGCCGAGCATGCCGTGGGCGTGTGCCGCATGGACCTCGACGCCATCGACGCCGGCCTTCTGCATACGCACGGCAGCGTCGCCAAACTGATGCGTGAGCTCGTGAATCTCATCGACCGTGATGGGGCGCGGCGCCTCGCGGGCATAGGACGGGCCCACAAAGGACGGAGCGATCAGGCGCGGCGTGCCCGGAATGTTAAAGGCCATGTAGGCGGGGTGGAAGAGCTGCGGCATGATCTTGCAGCCATACTCGTGGACGGCCGCGGCGAGCTTTTCCCAGCCGGGGATAAACGTGTCGTCGTAGCAGCACATGTCACCCGGCAGATAGGTATAGGTGGGCTCGACCGTCACGACTTCGGTGATGATCAGGCCCACGCCGCCCTTGGCGCGGGCACGGTAATGATCGACCAAGTCGTCGGTCACATAGCCATGATCGGCCAGGTTGGTGGACACCGGCGGCATAAAGACGCGGTTCTTGACCTCGGTTGTACCGACCTTGATCGGGCTAAAGAGCATTGGATAGGCAGAGGACTCCATGCGGAATTCCTTTCGTTTGAGCCGCTCGGCGGCAGTTGCTAACGTACCTATCGTATCAGCAACCGCCGCATTCGCAGTCAAACATGCCCAAACGCCGGTCGGCTAATGAATACCGCGGCCCAAGTCTTCGGCGATTTTGTCCACGCCCTTAAGCGCGGCGCAGGTCTTTTTATTGGAGCAATGCCCCGTGCAAACGCCACCCTGAGCGCAGTCGGCGCAGGTGCCCTTGCGGTAAATGCGCACGCATACCGCAGCAAACGCAATACCGATAACGGCCAGTACAACGATATCGATAGGTGCCATAGCAAGCCTCCTCTAGTTAACCATCACTTACTTTATCCCATTCTCCACCTACCAAAAAGGGACAGGTTCATTTTGGTCGGTTTTATCTGCGGAAACGCCACATCTTACTTCTGGAGCAAAGCAATCTATCCCCCATTGCGCCAAATAGCCCGAGTGTCGCTGGGACACCCGGGCTCGTGGAAAGGGGCTAATCCTTATTCGGACTTAAGCGGAAACTGCGGCGGAAGCAGTGTTGGTCTCGTCCTCGTCGGTCCATGCATGCTTGGGCATGGGACGGAAGATCTGGAAGAGCATCGCGACCAGCAGCACGATGGCCACAATCGTCCAGAAGCCAAACTGCCCAAGGACAAGCAGGTTGTAGAACTGGTTGATGAACAGGGCGATCACCCAAGCAAAGGCGCACTCGTAGCCGATGGCAATCGCGGTCCACTTGCCGGAGTTCATCTGGTTGCGGATGGTGCCAATGGCGGCAAAGCACGGAGCGCACAGCAGGTTGAAGGCGCCGAAGGCAACGCAGGCGCCCATGGTGGGGAACATGCCGGCAAACGCGGTCCACAGGCTCGGGTCGGTCTCGCCCGCGTCGGCGACGGACAGCAGCGAGCCGGCGGTGGCGACGACGTTCTCCTTAGCCACAAGGCCCGAGACGGTCAATGCGGTTGCCTGCCAGGTGCTAAAGCCGAGCGGGGCGAAGATCCAAGCGACCAGGTTGCCGAGCATGGCAAGCACGGAGTAGTCCATGAACTCCTCGGGGATACCGTCCATCGCAGGCAGGAAGCCAAAGGAGCCGTTGTAGCTACCAAAGTTGGACAGGAACCAAACCACGACAGTGGACGCAAAGATGACCGTACCGGCCTTCTTGATAAAGGCCCAGCAGCGCTCCCACACGTGCAGCGCCCAAGAGCGGATCGCCGGGAAGTGGTAGGCAGGAAGCTCCATAACGAACGGCGTCGGGCGGCCGGCGAAGAGCTTGGTCTTCTTGAGCATCAGGCCCGAAGCGATGACGGCAAAGACGCCCAGGAAGTAAAAGAGCGGGCTGATCCATGCGGCCGTGGTGGAAGAATCGCCAATGATGGAGCCCATGAGCAGGGCGATGATCGGCAGCTTGGCGCCGCAGGGGATGAACGTGGTGGTCATGACCGTCATGCGGCGGTCCTTCTCGTTCTCGATGGTCTTGGTGGCCATGACGCCGGGGACGCCGCAGCCTGAGGACACGAGCATGGGGATGAACGACTTACCGGACAGGCCAAACCGGCGGAACACACGGTCCATAATGAAGGCGACACGGGCCATATAGCCGCAGTCCTCCAGGAAGGACAGCATGACGAACAGCAGGAACATCTGCGGCACAAAGCCGAAGATGGCGCCCAAACCACCGACGATACCGTCACAGACGAGCGAATCGACCAGGCCGCCGTCCTCGGTACCGCCCGCCACAAGGGCGTCGTGCACCATGGTGGTGATACCCGGGACATAGGGGCCGTACTGTGCCGGGTCGACCGAGTCGGCGTCGTCACCCGCGGCCTCGACAGCCTCATCGTAAGCATCGCGGCCCTGACCGAGCACATACCAACCGTCGGTGCCAAAGAGCTGATCGTTGGTGAAGTCGGTCACCGTTCCGCCCAGGGTGGAAACGGCGATGTAGTACACGCAGAACATGATGACCACAAAGATCGGCAGGCCCAGGATACGGTTGGTAACCACACGGTCGATCTTCTCGGAGGTGCTCATCTTGGCAGGAGCCTTGGTGAGGCACTCGTCGATGATGTGCGCGATCACGCCGTAGCGCTCGCCGGTGATGATGGACTCGGCGTCGTCGTCGCAGTCCTGCTCGCACTGGGCGACCAGCTGCTCCACGCGAGCGGCCTTCTCCTTGGTGAGGTTGATGAGCTTGCAGGCGTCCGCGTCGCGCTCAAACAGCTTGACAGCGTAGTAGCGGCGCTTGTTGGCGGGAACGCTCGCCGGCAGATTGTTCTCGATGTGGTCCAGAACGTCCTCGATGGAGGAGTCGAACTTGTGCTCCGGCACCTGGCCCTTGGTGGCAGCGGACTTCTTGACCTGCTCGAAGAGCTCCGTGATGCCCTTGTTCTTGAGGGCCGAGATCATCATGACCGGGCAACCGAGCTTCTTGGAGAGCTTGTCCGTATCGATCTTATCGCCGTTCTTCTCGACCAAGTCGGCCATGTTGAGGGCAACGACCACGGGCAGGCCGGTCTCGATAACCTGAAGCGCCAGGTACAGGTTGCGCTCGAGGTTGGTGGCGTCGACCACCTGGACGACAACATCGGGCTCGCCGCTCATGAGGTAATCGCGCGAGCATTGCTCCTCGGGGCTGTAGGGGGAAAGCGAGTAGATGCCGGGGAGGTCCGTGATGGTAACGTTCTTGTCGCTCAGAAGCTTGGCTTCCTTTTTCTCAACCGTGACGCCGGGCCAGTTGCCAACGTAGCCGTTGGCGCCGGTGATCAGGTTGAAAAGCGTGGTCTTGCCGCAGTTGGGGTTACCCGCCAGCGCGACATGGATCTGAGAATCCGCCATTCAATCCTTCTTCCTTGTGTGCCCGCGCTGCTTTCTCCGCGCGGGCTGGATAATGTGCTTCAAAGTTGCTGCATTAAGTTAGAAATACCTAACTTTACCTGGAGAAATACACGCCGCGAGCCCTTACTGGACCTCGACGACGGCCGCCTCCTCCTTGCGGATGGAAAGCTCGTAGCCGCGCACGTTGATCTCGACCGGATCACCGAGCGGCGCAACCTTCACGACCTTGAACGAAGTGCCCTTGATGAGGCCCAGGTCCATAAGGTGGCGGCGAAGCGCACCCTCACCGTGAAGCTTGACGATGGTGGAGCTCTCGCCCACCTTAACGTCACCCAACGTCTTCATCCTCTTGTCCCCCTTTCGGTTTTTATGAAATGCTGTGGACTAACCGACGGTCATGATGTGCATGGCAACCTTGGAATCGATGCCAAAGCGTGCGCCCAACACCGTGACGATGATATTGGCGCCACTCGAGCTCACCACGTGGATTTCGTTGCCCTCGACAAAACCGAGGTCCTTGAGGTGGTGTTTCATGTCCTCATTGCCCTTTACACGAGACACGCGCACGGTTTCGCCCGCTTTTACCATCGAAAGAGGCATGGCCGGCATCTGCGGTCCGCAAGACATGAGTTGCTCCTAACGTCAGTTCGTCCTCAACATCGACGCGATAAAAGTTAACCACGTCTATGTTCGCTTTAGTAAACTAACACGTGGTTAACTTTTTGGAAAGGGTTCCCATTCAGATTTCGAAAAAGTTTCCTATACGAAACAAAAGAGGCACCGCAAAGACCATCTCTTTGCGGTGCCTTGTCATACCAATTTATGCAACAAAGGAGACTGTCCCCTTTGTTGCATTGTTGAGATTAGAGCGAGAGGTTTCTGATCGACGTGACGCAGGAGGCCTCATCCACGCCCGAAACGCGGAACACGATGTCCTCGCCGCACTCACCGTAGAGAGCCATGAGCCCCATGACATCGCGTCCATCCGTGCGGCGATCGCCAATACTGACCGACACGTCACTACGATGCTTGGCGATAATGTCATAGAGCAGCGCAACCGGGCGGGCATGCAATCCCAACGGATCTTTAATCGTCTTTGTAAACTCGACCATGTCCCCTCCCGCGGCATCGCACATTCGGCCGGCAAAACCCAGCCACGTGGTAGCTATTGTACCGTTAGATGCTTCTCGAGAGCTCCTCTGAACACCTCGTGGTCAAAAAGTGGCAAATATGAGTACTGTCACCAATTTAGTAGCAGCAAAATCGAGAGCAAATTGCCTTATTTGAGCGATTCGAAGAGGTTGAAAGCCGTCAAACGCCCTTTGAAGGGGGTTAGATAAATTGATTTTGAGCCCATTTTCGCTCAGAGCAGGCCGAAAAATATGGCACTTCTTCTGCAACAGTACTCATATTTGGCATTTTTTGACCACGGGGGCCAAAACCATGCCCCAAAACACAAAAGGAGGGGCCTCGTAAGGCCCCTCCTTAGGAAAGGGAATCGATTTATTCTACAGCCGTAGATTAATCCTAGCCGCTACTCCATCATGTCGAGGACGGAGGGGCGCAGCTCGCTCTCGGCAGCCTCGGGATCGGTCTCGCGCAGGCGGTTGATGTAGCGGTTGTACCACATCACGGCAAGGCCCAGGAAGACAACCACGCCGCCAACGTTGTAGACCAGCGTCAGCCACAGCGGCTGATCGAGCGGAATGGTGCCGCAGATAAGCACGAAGCAGAAGACCACAAGCAGGAATGCAGCAACGACCAGACCGAAGGTACGCAAGCCCATGCGGAAGTCACGGGGAGCGGTGTCGAAGTTCTTGCGCAGCATAAAGTAGGCAAGCAAAATCAGCAGCGGTGGGAGCAGAGCGGTGGCAGCCGTCATGTTGGTGACGATCATGAGCAGGTCGTCGAGGTTGCCGGAGCCCAAGGCCGGGATGATCAGGATGGGGACGACGATGGCGAACTGCAGCCAGGCAGCGCGGGCGGGAATGCCGTGCTCGTTGAGCTCGACGATCTTGCTACCAAAGACGCCCTTGGGGATCTCGGTGAAGAAAACCTTGATGGGAGCAGAGGTCCACATCATGAGGGAGCCCAGCGTGGCGGCGAGAAGGATCAAGCCGATGGCGCGCGTAGACACTTCCATGGGAATGCCAAAGTGGGCAAAGACAGCGCCGAATACGTCGAAGATACCGGTGGAGATGGCAACGCCGCCCTCGGGGATGAACAGGTTAACCAGCAGCGAAGCGCCTGCATACAGAAGGCCGATGGTCAGACCGGCGATAACGACGGTGCGCACGAAGGCCTTGACGCCACCCTTAAGGTCGTTAAGGAACACGCCGACAGACTCAGCGCCGCCAACGCCCTGGATGATCCAGGCAAGCGTACCGAAGAAGCCCCACGCAGTTGCGAAGTTGCTCATGTCGGGAGCCATGTTAGCGGGAGTAGGAGCCGTAGCGAACTCAACGCCGCCAAAGGCAGCAGCCAGGGACAGCAGGATGAACACGGCGGTCAGGCCGAGAGCCGCGGTCGAACCGAAGGAGGAAATGGAGCCGATCCACTTAGCGCCCTTGGTCGAAACCCACGTGGCGATAGCAAAGACGACGATCTCGATAATGGTGATCCACAGCTGCGAAAGCTCGGCGTTGGCACCAAAGAACACGTAGCTCGCGTAGATGATGACGTTGGGCAGGACGGACGCAAAGAAGAACAGGTTAACGAACCAGTAGCTAAATGCCGTCAGGAACGCCCAGCGACCACCCATCGAGGTCTTAACCCATGCGTACACGCCCGACTCGGAGTCCTTGTTGAGGCCGACGAACTCGGCGGTAACCAGGGTATAGGGGACAAAGTACAAAAGCGTGGCGAAAAAGAACGACGGCGCTGCTGCCAAGCCGATGGCCGCGTTGTTGTTGATGATGTTCTTGATACCGAACACGGCGGCGACCGTCATGCCCAGCAGAGCGAACGAACCAATCGTTCCTCGTTTTTCAGAGCTCATAAGCCCTCCCAATCATCTGTTAAATGTCATCTAATACCGTCCGAGCTGCAAGTGCAATCGCGGACGGCGCACCTGCTAAGGGGAATGGGGAAAAGGGAGTCAACAAAGCCATCCCCCTTAGCGGCGCGAAGCAAACGCCCAAACGGACGAATACTACTTGTTGGGGAAGGAATAACCTTCGACCGTCACGTGCAGTACCACGACGCGGGGATCCGAAGCCTCGGCGATAACACGGTAGGCCTCGTCAATTTCGACGACGGCAACGCCGCCGGCGGGAATTGTCACGGTCTCCCCCGCCCCCTCAAAGCGCTCGCGATCATCGATATCGCTGTAAGCGCGGGTGCAGGTGAGGCCTGCCTTGGGGGCAACCTCGACGGTCAGGTCGCCGTCGAGCGGAGCGAGCACGGCATGGTAGCGACGGTGACCGACCAGGTCGGCGGTTGCGGCCTCGCGGGCATAGACCCACCAGTACACCAACGAGTCGCCGATGGAGTACGCCACGTCGTGCTGCAGGTCGGCAACACCATCGAGCGCCTGGCCGGTGCGCATCCACTTCTTGACGGACTTCATCTGAGCGTCGAAATCGGCGCGCGAGTTAAAGACATGCATAACTTATGCCTCCTTAATGGGTGCCAGCGCCTGAGCCAGATCGGCAGACGTCAGCGGTCGCAGGGACACCTCAAAGCTGAAGCTCTCAAAACGGGTGCGATAGGAATCGAGCACCTCGGAACCCCAAGAGTTCGAGCCAAGGCCGAGCAACTGGTCGTTGATGTTGACCGTGACCGTATCGCCCTTGACAAGGTCGTAGACGTGCTCGGCGTTATCGATGGCCTCGCAGCTATAGGGCCATGCCGAAAATGAGAACGGGTTGGAGGCGGCGTCAGCCGGACGGGTCACCAGCACGCCGTCGCCATGGCCAGAGCGCAGGGCGACCCAGCGGGTACCCTCGCGGTTGGCGCAGTCCTGGGGCATAACGTAGGGCGTGAACATGTCGTCGACCGTAGTGCGGTAATGACCGACCGGGTTGGCGCGCAGCGAGTCCGGATAGTTCTCGCCCGGGCCGTGTCCATACCACTCGACGGCACGATCACAACCGGGAACCTCGAAGGAGATGCCGATGCGCGGGATAATGTCCGAATAGTCGCCGTAGGGCTCGCCGGAAACCTTGAGGTCGACGCGGCCACTCGGAAGCACGGTATAGACGAGCTCGACGCGCATGCCGAACGCGCGGACGGGAGGAGCGATACGCTGGCTCACGGTAACGACGACCGCATTGCCGTCCTGCTTCCAAGAAACATTGCGGGTAGACGTCTGCATCACATCGATGAAGTTATCCTTCCACAGGGAGTCGTACTCCTGAGCGTGGTTATCGACGAGCGGATGCCAAAAACCAACCTGGGGACCGGAGGTCATGACGTCGCGACCGGATGCCTTCCACTCGCTCACGGTACCGTTGACCTTGCTGAAGGTCAGCTCGCCGTTGAGGGAGCGAATGCGAATCTCCTGCTCGGTCTCCTCGACCGTAAGCTCAGGACGAGCGGGGGCGGCAATTGCCGGCGCCGGATGGTTTGCGATGGCAAACTGGCTTGCACCCAGTTGGAACATCGGCTCGCACCAGGCGTGAGCCGCCATGGTGTAGGCGTGCACGGTCAGCAGGGTCTCGCCCACTGCGGCCTCGCGAATCACCAGCGGAAGCTGGACGGACTCGCCGGGGGCAACCGCACCGGGCATGAGCGTCTTGCGGCAGACCACGTCGCCGTCCACCAGGGTCTCCGCCGACAGGCAGACATCCTCGAGGGTGGTAAACCAACGCTTGTTGGTGACGGTCAGCTCGCCCGCCTCGGCATCGTAGGCCATGCGAACCGGGCAGATGACCTGGCCGTACTCGGTAAGGCCCGGGCTCGGCTGCTGCCAGGGGAACACCATGCCGTCGATGCAGAAGTTGCTGTTGTTGGGGTAATCGCCGTTGTCGCCGCCATACATGTCGTAGGCAACGCCGTCCTCGGTCACAGCAGCCAAACCGTGGTCGCACCATTCCCAAATAAACTGGCCTTGGATGCAATCCCAGCGATCGAAGACCTCCTGGTACTCGGACAGGCCTCCGGGACCATTACCCATGGAGTGGCCGTACTCGCAGTTGATGCGCGGCTTGGGGAACGGATGCTCGCCAAAGTCGTTCATCTGCGACACGCGGGAGTACATGGTGGAAATGACGTCGACGGTATCGGCGTTGCGATCCTCCTCGTAGTGGACCGGACGACCGTCGAGCTCGTGAGCTTTGGCGTACATCGCGCGGATGTTGCAGCCATAGCCGCTCTCGTTGCCCATCGACCACATGATGATGCACGCGTGGTTGCGCTCCTGCATCACCAGGCGTTCGATGCGGTCGACGTAAGCCGGCTCCCAGGCAGGGTCGTCGGTGACCAGGGCGATATTGCCGATATTCTCGAAGCCGTGGCTCTCCATATCGGTCTCGGCGACCAGCATGATGCCGTACTCGTCGCACAGCTCGTAGAAGCGCGGGTCGTTGGCGTAGTGGGACGTGCGCACCGCGTTGATGTTGTGCTGCTTCATGAGCTCCAGGTCGCGGCGCATGCGCTCGAGACCCACGGCGCGGCCCTTGTGATCGTCGTGGTCGTGGCGGTTGACGCCATGCATCTTAAAGTAAGTGCCGTTGAGGTAGATATGATTGCCCTCAACCGCCACCTCGGCAAGACCCTGGCGATGCGGAACGTACTCGCTGACCTCGTCGCCGTCGTAGACCTCAAACGTAAGGTCGTAGAGGAAGGGGTCCTCGGGGTTCCAGAAGTGGGCATCGGCAACGCTGCACTCGGCATGGCCGTCGACGCACTCGCCTGTAGCGACCACATTCTGGCCATCGCTGAGCGCATACACAACGCGGCTTGCGCCCTCGGCAACCGTATCGAGCGTGATCAGAGCGGCATCGCCCTCGCGGTGCGTGCGGAACCTAAAGTCGACCAGATGCGCGGCGGGACGCTGCATAAGATACACATCGCGGAAGATGCCCGATGCCCACCACATGTCCTGGTCCTCGATGTAGCTACCATCGCTGTACTGCAGAACCTTGACCGCAAACAGGTTGTCGCCCTCGACGAGCGCGTCGGTCACGTCAAACTCGGCGGACAGGCGCGAACCCTTGGTCATGCCGATAAACTTGCCGTTGACATACAGCTCGCCGTAGCTCTCGATACCGTCGAAGCGAATGATCTCGCGAGCGCCGGCAGGCACGGCGGGAAGATTGACGATGCGCTGGTACACGCCCGTGGGATCGTCAGAGGGAACGAACGGCTGGTCCACCGGGAACGGGAAACCCTCGTCGGTGTAGGCAAGGTTGCCATAACCATCCACCTGCCACAGGTGCGGAACCTCCACGTGATCCCACGCGGGCTCGTACGTGGAGAGCTCCTCGTTGGAGACGGCAGCAGGCCCCTCAAAGAGGCGGAACTGCCACGAGCCGGACAGCTGGACAAACCCGCGCGACAGCTCGCGGCTGTACGTAGCGGCGAGATCGGCGGTCTCGTAACCCATAAAGTACGCATGGGGTGCCAGGCGGTTCCTGTGGGTGAGCGCTTGGTTTTCCCAATCGTTAATGGCGTCCATGGTGATGCTCCTTTGTCATCGTAGTGATTCTTGTGCAACCGGTTGTCCTTATCTTACGGGCGATGTAAAAAACTGTGCAACCGGTTGTCCGCTGAACGGTCGATTTGGTCGGGTTAACGGTGCAACCGGTTGTACAACCGCGACACTTATGTCACCCTGAGTATCGAAACTCAGCGCAAGACATCGTTCTTAAGCTCGTAGGCAACCGCCACGCCCGCTGATATCTCACCCATACGAGACGTATTCGATTGCGGCTTGGTTGCAAAACGACACCGGTCACCGGATATCATGAACGCTGTTCAGGCGCACTATAGTAAGCTGTATCCGCACCAGCCCGTATCAGCGACAACATCGACCGCATTCTCCAGGAGACGCCATGACCCAACCAGTTCGCACCGCATCTACGCTTGCCGAGGTTGCCGCAGCTGCCGGCGTGTCGCGCTCCACGGCATCGCGCGCTCTCAACGATTCGCCCCGCATTAGCGAGGAAACCAAAAAGCGCGTCCGCGCGGCGGCCAAGGAAGTCAATTTTGTCCCCAACGCTCGTGGCCGAGCGCTCGCTGTCGGGCGCACGGAAATCATCGCCGTGCTCGTGACCGAGCCCCTGAGTGAACTCTTCAGCGACCCCACCTATAGCGAGTTTTTGAGCGGCATTACCGAGGAACTGTCGGAGTCGTCCTATCTGCCCGTTATCTTGCAGGCGTCTTCTACGCATGAGCGCAACCGTGCACGCGAGCACTTTGAGCGCCGCTCGTTCGACGCTGTGATCGACGTCTCCCCCTACAAGGGCAGCGAGCTGCTCGAGGTGCTGCGCGAGCTGGGCGTACCCACCGTGTTGTGCGGCCAGCTCGAGGGCCACCCCTATCGCGATGTGTTCTCGACGGTCTACTCTGACGACGAAGAGGGCGGACACTTTGCGGCACTCGCCATGAAGGAACGCGGGCGCAAAGATATCGTCGCCGTGTTGGGACCGCAAGACAACCCCGCTGTTGTCGACCGCCTGCGCGGCTACCGTGCCGTCTTGGGCGAAGACCTCCCAGACGCAAACGTTATCTATACCGGCTGGAACAACGGAGACGGCTATCAGGCCATGCACCAGATCCTCGCGCGCGAGATTGCTTTCGATGGCGTGCTCTGCGGATCGGACCGTATCGCGGCTGGCGTCATCACCGCACTCAACGAGGCAGGCCTATCCGTTCCGGCGGACGTTTCTGTCGTCGGCTTCGACGATCACGAGATTGCGACGCGCTGCGTCCCCGCGCTCACGACCGTCCGCCAGCCCCTGCGCGAAGAAGGCCACATGGCCGCCAACATTGCGCTCGACATGATCAAGGGTGCCGAGCCCACCACCTCCGTGATGCACATGCAGCTGATCCAGAGAGACTCGCTATAAGAAACTGAGGCAGGCTTTCCGCCAGACAGTTGTTGCGGAAAGCCTGCCCCGTTTTGAGCGCTCATTCTGGGGCACAGTTTCCGTTAGACAGCTCAACCGGAAACTGTGCCCCATTAATTTGCCGAATTCTGGGTCGCGCTTTCCCAGAGGACCCCTTTGGGAAAGCGCGACCCATTCCGGACGCAGATTCCGGGATGCACTTTCCGCGACGCCCGGTCATCCCAAGCCCTCACAATCTCGGCGCATAAAAAACGAGGGAAGGCACGCGTCCTTCCCTCGTTGCGGGCAATATGTAGCCGCTCGCCTACATCAGGCGCAGGCTGACGTCCTTGAGCTGGGCGCCGGAAACGGCACTCGGGGCGCCCGACATGAGGTCGGAGCCGCTGGCCGTCTTGGGGAACGCCATGACATCGCGGATGGAGTCGGAGCCGGTGAGCAGCATGCACACGCGGTCCAGACCCAGAGCAAAACCGCCCATCGGGGGCGCACCAAACTTGAGCGCCTCCATGAGGAAGCCGAACTGAGACTCGGCACGCTCCTCGGTAAAGCCCAGGAGCTTGAGCATGGACATCTGCATCTCGGCGTTGTGGATACGCATACCGCCGCCGCCGGCCTCAAAGCCGTCCATGACAAAGTCGTAGGTGCAAGAACCGGCTGCCAACGGGTCGGCCTCGATCTTGGCGATGTCGGTCTCGGTCGGCAGGGTGAAGGGCTGATGCTCGGCAGCGTAGGCCTTGCGGTCCTCATCCCAGTGGAACAGCGGGAAGTTGACGACCCACAGGAAGTCGTGGCCCTCGCGCTTGATCTCGAGCGCATTGGCCATGTGGGAACGCATGCCGCCCAGAATCTCGTCAGAGAGCAGGCGCGGGCCGGCGGCGAACATCACAAGGTCGCCGGGCTCGACGTCCATGCGCTCGCGCAGAGCCGCCATCTCCTCGTCCGAGAAGAACTTGACGATGGGGCTGTTGATGGAGCCGTCCTCGCGGAAGGCAATCCAGGCCAAGCCCTTGGCGCCAAACGTGGAGGCCACGCCGGCGAGCTTATCGATCTTGGCACGTGCCCAGGCACCAGCGCCCTTGGCGTTGATGGCCTTGACGACAGAGCCCTCCTCGTTTGCGGCAGTCGCAAAGACCTTGAACTTGGAGTTGGCAAAGATGTCAGTCAGGTCGACCAGGTGCATGCCATAGCGGGTATCGGGCTTGTCGGAGCCATAGGTGTCCATGGCCTCCCAGTAGTTCATGCGACGCAGCGGCGTGGGCATCTCGACACCCATGCGGCCGAAGGCATCGGCCAGGACCTCTTCGAGCGCGCTCATGACATCGTTCTGGTCCACGAAGGACATCTCGATATCGACCTGGGTGAACTCGGGCTGACGGTCGGCACGCAGGTCCTCGTCGCGGAAGCACTTGGCAACCTGGTAGTAGCGCTCGACGCCACCAACCATGAGCAGCTGCTTCAGAAGCTGCGGGGACTGCGGCAGGGCGTAGAAGTTGCCCGGCTGGATGCGGCTGGGGACGATGAAGTCGCGGGCGCCCTCGGGCGTGGACTTGAACAGGGAGGGCGTCTCGACCTCCATGAACTCACGGTTGTGCAGCGCCTCGCGAATGGCAAAGGTGAAGTCGGAGCGCAGCTTGAGGTTGGCCATCATCTCGGGACGACGGAGGTCCAGATAGCGATAGCGCAGACGGGTGTCCTCGCTCGTCTCGATGCCGTCCTCGATCTGGAACGGCGGAGTGACGGACGTGTTGAGCACCTCCGCGTGGTCGGTCAGGACCTCGATCTCACCGGTCGCGAGCTTGGTATTGGTGGTCTCCTCGCCACGGGCGCGCACGACGCCGTGGATCTTGATGGGCCACTCGGGACGCATGGTCTCGGCGATCTTAAAGGCGTCGCCGTCGGAGTGCTCGGGGTCGAAGGTGAGCTGCGTGATGCCCTCGCGGTCGCGAAGGTCGCAGAAAATAAGGCCGCCGTGGTCGCGGCGACGGCTCACCCAACCGGTGAGGGTGACCTCTTCGCCCACGTTCTCGAAGCGAAGCTCGCCGCAGGTACGGGTGTGCATGGAATGCTCATCGATGGGACGGGTCTGGCTCATACCAGTGATCCTCCTTTATGGATCTGTGCCGCCCCGTGTCGTTCCGGGCGGCGTCGTACAGATTTGCCCAGCCTGCGTAAACCGCGCAGCCAGACATGGCGTTCTATCTTATCGCACCTGTGTCGATGTGCCGTGGAAAAGTAGCTCCTGCCCAAAGACTTGACGGAGACGAAACAATTGACGCACCGCAGTGTCTGCCGACGCGCGCCACGTGCGACAATGTGCCCCAATACAACCGCACTCGGAAAGGCCCCTCATGACCGCACGCCTCATCGTTATGGATATCGACTCCACGCTCATCAACCAGGAGGTCATCGACCTGTTGGGCGAGGAGGCCGGCGTGGGCGAACAGGTGGCACAGATCACCGAACGCGCCATGCGTGGCGAACTCGACTTTAAACAGGCGCTCGAGGAGCGCGTGGGGCTGCTTGCCGGCTTGGACGAGAGCGTGTTCGAGCGCACCTATGAGCGCGTGACGTTTACTCCTGGCGCGCTGGAGCTTGTGCGCTCAGCGCACAGCAAGGGCTGGAAGGTCGGCGTGGTAAGCGGCGGCTTCCATGAGGTGGCCGACAAGATCGTGGCCGCCGCGGGCATCGATTTTTGCCTGGCCAACCGCCTGGAGGTCGTAGACGGCAAGCTCACGGGTAAGCTAGCGGCCGACATCGTGACCAAGGAGTCCAAGCTTATCCAGCTGTTGGACTGGGCGGTTGAGTGCGGCGTCGATATGGCCCACACCGTCGCGATCGGCGACGGGGCAAACGACATCCCCATGATTCAGGCTGCGGGCACCGGCATCGCTTTTTGCGCCAAGCCCAAGACGCGCGAGGCCGCCCCGTTTGCTATCGACGAGCGCAACCTAATGCTCGCCATGGACATCATCCTGCGTGACTAGCCGATCCGTCTAAAAATTGAATCAGTCCGTCCTATAGTTTCCGAACAATTTTGTCTTAGTGTTCGGAAACATACCCTTTGAGTGCTAGACTTTGCGCCGTCGAAGGGAACATATATGGATAAGCGAGATCTAAAGCAGCTGTTGAGCGATGTTGCCGGCGGATCAGTCACCCCTGCTGACGCCCTTACGCGCATCCAGACGGCTCCGACCGCCGATTTGGGCTTTGCGCAGCTCGATCTTTCGCGCGGGGTGCGCCAGGGAGCCGGCGAGGTTGTCTACGGTGCCGGTAAAACCGCCGAGCAGATTGCCGCCATTATCGAAGCATTGCGCGATGCCGGCCAGGAGCGCATCCTGGTCACGCGCCTGGATGCCGAAAAGGCAGACCGCACCTCGGAGCTCCTCGGCAACGGCATCGACCTGGGATATGTCCCGGACGCACAGCTCGCCCTCGTGGGCGGCAAGCCCTCCCCTACCGGCAACGGACGCATCGTTGTCGCCTGCGCCGGTACGAGCGACCTGCCCGTCGCCGAGGAAGCCGCATTGACGGCCGAGTTCTACGGCAACGAGGTCGACCGCCTCTACGACGTGGGTGTCGCCGGCCTGCACCGTCTGCTCGCGCATGCCGAGGAACTTGCCCAGGCACAGGTGGTCATCGCCATCGCCGGCATGGAGGGCGCACTGGCGAGCGTTGTCGGCGGTCTGGTGAGCTGTCCGGTCATCGCCGTTCCCACCAGCGTGGGCTACGGCGCGAACTTTGGTGGCGTGGCCGCGCTGCTCGCCATGCTCAACTCCTGCGCCAGCGGCGTTTCGGTCGTCAATATCGACAATGGCTTTGGTGCCGCCTACCAGGCAAGTCTTATCAATCATCTGAGCGCTGGCACGCCCTGCGCCCGTTAAGGAGCATTCCATGTCCAACCATCAGCACACGCTTATCATCGACGGCACCTCGGGCATCAGCGGCGACATGACCGTCGCGGCCCTGCTCGACCTGGGCGCCAGCGAGGAGCATCTGCGCGAGCAGCTCGCCACGCTGCCGGTCGATGGCTTTACGATCGCCGTCACGCGTGCAAACAAGCATGGCATCGACGCCTGTGATTTTGACGTCCAGCTTGCAGAGGAGCTCGAGAACCACGATCACGATATGGCCTGGCTCTACGGCAACGAAGCAGCTGCCGAGCACACGCACGAGCACGAGCACCACCATCATGACCATGGCGAGCACGAGCACTGCCATGAGCACGTGCACGCGCACGACCACGACCACGAGGGTCACCATCACGCCCACCACCATCACCACCGTTCTTTGACGGACGTCACCGACATCATCGACGGCTCGCAGCTAAGCGATGGCGCCAAGCGTCGCGCCCTCGCCATCTTTACCGCACTCGCTGCTGCCGAGGCCAAGGCTCACGGCAAAACGCCCGAGACCGTCATGTTTCACGAGGTGGGCGCCGTCGACTCCATCGTCGACGTCTGTTCTGTCGCCATCTGCCTCGACGACCTGGGTATTGAGGACATCGTGGTCGAGTCGCTCTCCGAGGGCCACGGAACCATCCGTTGTGCCCACGGCCTCATGCCTATCCCCGTCCCCGCTGTCGTCAACCTGTGCCAGGCGGGCAATATCGCCCTCACGCCTGCACCGGTCGCCGGCGAGCTCGTGACGCCCACGGGCGCCGCCATCGTCACCGCGCTGCGCACGTCCGACCAACTGCCCTCACGCTACCGCATCGAAGCCGTCGGCTACGGCGCCGGTAAGCGCCCCTACGAGGGTTGCTCCGGCACGCTCCGCTGCCTGCTCGTTCACGCGGACGCATAGCCATGGATGCCCGCAAAGAAAAAAGCCGCGCTGCCATCGTTGCGGCGTTCTCCGAGCTGCTACGCGAAGAGGACTACGGCAAGATCACCGTCGGCGACATCATCGCGCGCGCTCACGTAGGCCGCGCGACATTCTACGGCCTCTTTAAGAGCAAAGACGACCTACTGTCCGAGCTCGTGAGCGACATCTGCACCCACGCCCTTGACGATGACGGTACGCCCCTCGATGACCCACTCGTACAGGTCGAGCATATCCTCAACAACCTCTGGGAACGCCGTCAGGGCGTACGAGCCCTCGTAGCCGGTGCCGGCTCACGCGTCTTCGCCGACTGTCTCCGCAAGACCATCATGTCGCGCGCAGCCGAAACCGTCCCTACCGACCCAAACGGCCCCGCCGCCACCATGGACCGAAGCTTCCTGCTACACCACATAGCCTCAAGCTTCGTAGGAATGGTCCAATGGTGGGCCTGGCACAACTTCGAAGCAGATAAGGCCGACGTAGCCAAAGACTACCTCTCGGCCATAAAGCCCCTCTTCAGCTAAGTAAGAAGCTCATCCCAAAGTTCCGACCTCATCCCAAAGTTCCGACCTCATCTCAAAGCCCCGCCTCAACCCAAAGCACAATCCATCCCAAAGTGTCGACAGCAGCCCAACGCCCCTATCAGCAACAAGCCCCGCCCATCCAAATTCAGATTTATATGTTGGGTTGCTTGCTCGAGCGCAGCAAAGACCCCGCAGCCGTCCGCATGGGGTAACTTCCCAGCGCACTCCGCAGGACGAAAGAACCCCCGCCGCACGAAGTGCGCAGCGGGGGTTCTTTCATGTCCGAGGACGCGCTGGGAAGTTACCCCATGCGGACGGCGGACAACTATGTAGCCTTGAACTAGAACATGCCCAAGAAACCATGCACAAACAGTGCAGCCAGAGCGGCACCGACAAACGGCGCGATACCAGGAACGAGCAGGCCGTACTTCCAGTTGTTGTCGGCCTTGTTCTTGATCGGCAGCACCTGATAGGCCATGCGAGGACCAAGGTCACGAGCCTGGTTCATGGCGAAGCCGGTGATGCCGCCCATGCCCATGCCAACGGCCCAAACGATCAGACCGACGCAGATGGCGAGCATCAAAACGTTCTCGCCGGCGCGGCTAGCGGCAGCAAGGATGGCGCTGATGAACACAAAGGTGCAGATAGCCTCGCAGAAGAAGTTACGGGCATAGTTCGTACCCTCGGTGGTGGGGTTGGTCGAGAAGATGTTGCGCTGGGCAATGGGGTCGACGACGCCCTCGGAAGCCTTGAACTCATCGGCATACATAAGCCAAGCGATTACGGCGCCCACAAAGCCGCCGAGCATATCGGCAATCATGAAGGGGATGCAGCTGCTCCACGGCACCAGGCCGACGATGCACTGGGCAAGCACCATAGCCGGGTTCATGCACACGGCGCCACCAAAGACAAACAGGCAGACCGAGATGCCAAAAGACCAGGTGGTGATGGCAAACATATGGCCGGAGCCCTGATACTTGGTGCCCTTGAGCACGGTATCGCAGTGCACGCCCACGCCAAAGATGATCATGAGGGCCGTTGCGCCGAATTCGCAGAGGAGTTTGGTAAGCATAAAACCTTATCTTTCTTGTCGGTTATAAACGATTCGTTTGGGCCACGCACTAGTGCTGCGCGACGACAACGCCCAGGCCATCGGGAATGACGGCAACCTTGGCATCGGCACCCTTCATCTCAAAGGCGAGCTTGAGCGCCTCCTCGAGGGTGTTGACCGGCGTCATGTGCATATCCTTAATCATCTGGTGATCGCACAGATCGGTAACCATGATCACAGGGTGATGTGCCAGGATGCGGGCGAAAATCTGGCTCGTCCACTGGTCGGGCAGGGTCTCGTCCTTGGGACGATCGATGCAGGCACGCTCAAACTCTGCCGGATCGTTGTCGGCGATGTTGTGATAGAAGCCCTCGCCGCCGTGACCGTCGGCGCAACCGGCGACATCGATGATCACGCCGCCCTCGGGAAGTGTGGCCTCGGCAGCGCACATGCCCTTCACGGCCTGGTAGATGTTCTGGTCGAGCGGGTAGCCGCCGTTGGTGGTGATGGCAATCTCGCACTCGACGGGCTCAACGCCGGCAAGGCTCTTCACGAACTCGCAGCCAGCCTCGTGCGCCTTGTGGATGTCGCCGGCAAAGGAGCCGATGACCTCATGCTTGCCGTTGAGCACCACGTTAAGCACAAAGGCAAGGTGAGCCGTCTCGGCAGCGGCAAACATGTCCTCGTTCACGTGGTTGTGGCACAGATTGCCGGCACGCGAATGGGAATCGTTCACAAACTGACCGTTGTGGTTGTACATGATGGTCTTGTAGCTGGCAATGCCGGGCAGCACGGACTTGCGGCTGCCAGAAAAACCGGCAAAGAAGTGCGGCTCAATAAAGCCCTCGGCAAGCAGCAGATCGCAATCGGCAGCAATCTTGTTGATGATGCACTCGCCACCAGAAGGCAGGGTGCCGATCTTTTTCATCATGCTGTCGTCAGTCGCGACGTGCATAACGATTTCCTCGTTGGCAACGATCTCCTCGCCATACTTGTTGACGAGTTCCTCGTGCGTCGACGGACGATGCATGCCTGTAGCAACCAGAATGCGAACGCGTGCCTCAGGCGCAGCGGAATGGATGTGATGCAGCAGAATAGGCATCGTCACACGCGAGGGAACGGGGCGCGTATGGTCGGAGCTAATGATGACAATATCCTTCTTGCCAGCACAAAGCTCCTCGAGGGAAGGCGAGCCATAAGGGTTGGCAAGCGACTCCTCTACCAGCTCTTCCTGCGATTTCGTGGTCTTAAACTCGTTTTGGTGACCTTCCATCACACCGGCGAAGTTTTTATCCTCGAGCTCCAGATGCAACGTCTTGCGGTCAAACGGCAGTTCACATTCAAACAACGACGAGCGCCCTCTTTCTTTCAACTGACACACTAGATAAACCGTTGGAAGGATACGCCGCTCACCGAAAAACGCCACCGTCCACCGACTCATTAACACAACGTTCATATTTGCCCCACAACAAAACGGCCGCGATCCCGCTTGGGACCGCGGCCGCCTGTCAAAGACACTATAGACAGGATGATTTACGCAGCGCCGAGGCAAACATCTAGCCCGAGACGTACGCACGTAAGCCATTTTGCATAAATAGGTCAATATACTGCATAGAATGACGCATTGGGTTTCGAACCGCAACATGGTAGCCCCCTCCGGAGCGTGCATTTTTGCGAGTATTCAGCATCGCAAGATAAGATTTTGGTGTCAAAAGTCTTTCAAAAGGTAGATCGTCCTCATGACTCGTCCCATCTGGATAACATGCGGCGAGAAACCAGCCATATATGAGCATCGCCAAGGCCCAATTGTCTTGCAAAATCATCAACAAAGGCAGCGAGGGCCGGCTATGGCCTTATACATCGATCTTTGGCTGCTGAAAACTCCGTTTTTTGCACGTCGCCCCAGGCACCACCCTCACCCAGCGGCCTTCCGCTGGAGCTGGACATCGCAAGGCCCGCCATAAGTTTACTTTTAGGCACACTCCGCAGGACGCAAGAAGCCCTCGCCGCACTCCACGCTATGCGCGAAGCGCGCCATTCTTCTCCTCAGCTTTAATTCCAGAGGACCGAGGACGAAGGGGCCCGACGGGTTTCCCTCTGAATGCATTCCGCAGCACGAAGCCCTTTCCAAACGCGCGAAGCGCGCCATTATTCCCCCAGCAGTAATCCGCCGAAGACCGGACATCGCAGGGCCCGCCATCAGTTTGCTTTTAGGCACACTCCGCAGGACGCAAGAAGCCCTCGCCGCACTCCACGCTATGCGCGAAGCGCGCCATTCTTCCCCTCAGCTTTAATTCCAGAGGACCGAGGACGAAGGGGCCCGACGGGTTTCCCTCTGAATGCATTCCGCAGCACGAAGCCCCCTTATCCGCAGCTCCGAAGGAGCAGGATAAGGGGGCTTCAAGTGCGAGGACGCATTCAGAGGGAAACCCGTCGGGCCCCGGTGAGAGCCACAGGGCTATCGATTACCCCGTGTTTTGCAGACCTGCCGAGACGCCGGTCACAGTCGAAAGAATCAGGCTCATGTACTCGGCCTTCTTCTCCTCGGCCATCTCGTCCTGGTTCATACGCACCTCGCGAAGGGCGCGGACCTGGGCGATGGACAGAGCGTCGACGTAGGGGTTACGCACGCGAACGGCACAGCCGAGCACGCGACGACGCTGCAGCGGCCACTCGTCACCGACGATGGCAAGGACCCACTTACGGGTGAGCTGCATCTCGGTAAAGACCTTCTTGGACAGATCATCGCGGTCGCCCAGATGCAGATACATCTTGGCAATGCGCTGATCGGTCTTAGCAATCGACATCTCGATGTTATCGATAAAGGTGCGGAAGAACGGCCACTCCTGATAGGCAGCCTTGAGCTGGTCAAGATCGCCCAGCTGCTCGCAGGCGGTGCCCAGGCCGTACCAAGCGGCCAGGTTAATGCGTGCCTGGCTCCAGCTGAAAATCCACGGAATGGTACGCAGGTCGTCGAGCGACTTGGCACCCAAGCCGCGCTTGGCGGGACGCGAGCCAATCGGCAGCAGACCGACCTCGGTCAGCGGCGTCACAGTCGAGAACCACGGTGCAAAGTCCTCGGTGTTCAGCAGGTCCAGATAGCGCTCGTGGCTTGCGGCGTTGAGTTTCTCGGCCATATCCCAGAACTTCTGCGTGGTCTCGGTGTTGGTCTTCTCGACGCTCGGGGCCGACTGCAAAAGCGTTGCGGCGGCAACGGACTCAACATGGCGCTGAGCCAGCGTGCGGTTGCCGTAACGGGCAAAGATGACCTCACCCTGCTCGGTGAGCTTAAAGAAGCAGTTGACCGAACCCTTGGGCTGCGCCAGTACGGCCTTGTTGGCCGGGCCGCCACCACGGCCCACGGCGCCGCCGCGACCGTGCATGAGCACCAGGTCGATATCGTTCTTCTCGGCCCACTTGGCGATGCGCTCCTGCGCGGAGTGCAGCGCAAGCATGGCCGTGGTAGGACCGGCATCCTTGGAGGAGTCAGAGTAACCCAGCATAACCTCCATGCGGCGGTTGGTCTGGGCAAGACGCTTCTGCACCACGGGCAGCGTAAGCATCTGGTCGAGCACGTCGACGCAGCCCTCGAGGTCCTCGAGCTGCTCGAACAGCGGGATCACGTCGAGCTCGGGAACGTCCTCCTCGTGTGCGAAGGACAGGTGGGCCAGCTCAAAGACGTCGGCCACATGCTGGGCACTCTTGGTAAACGAGATGATGTAGCGGTGTGCCATCTTCTTGCCGTAGCGCTTTTGGATGGAGCCGATAGCGCGGAAGGTGTCGATGACCTCGCGCGTCATGGGCTGCAGGTCGCCATGGATACCGTTTTCGTGGATATCCTTGAGGGCGCGGGCATGCACCACGGAGTGCTGACGGAACTCCATCTCGACCATATGGAAGCCGAAGGACTCGACCTGCCAGATGATGGTCTGCACCGGGCCGTAGGCGGCACGGACGGCACCGCAGGCGGCCAGCGAACGCTGGACGACGCGCAAGTCATCCAGGAACTCGTCGGCGCTGTGATACATGGTGTCGGTGATACGGCGTACGGTGGCGTTCAGACGGTCGGCCATGACGAGCATGACGGCGCGATGCGGCTCGTGCTCGGAGATAAGCTCGGCGCGGGCCGTGTAATGGGCACTCATCTCGACCTGATGGTTCCACAGGTTGATGAGCTCGGCAGACGGCTTGCTGTAGGTGGCCTCGAGCGTGAGGTTGCGGCCGATGCGGCGGCACTTGTCCTCGAGCTTGAGCACCATGTGGGTGAAGTACTTGGCGGCGACCTCACGGCTCACCTTGGCGGTGACGTTGGGGTTACCGTCGCGGTCGGAACCGATCCAGCTGCCGGGATGGAAGAACGCCGGGCACAGCGGCGGCACGGTACCGGCCTTGTCACCCAGCACCCAGTCGTCAAAGCGACGATAGATGACGGGGATGACGTCGAACAGCGTGTTATCGAAGATGTCGATGATGGTATCGGCTTCCTCGACCGGCGTGGGCTTCTTGAGCGCGATGGGGCTCGTACGCACCAGGGCGTCGATCTCCTGCAGCATATGGCGCTCGTTCTCCACCAGGTCGGAGCCGCCCAGACGCGGACGCTCCTCCAGCAGGTTAGAGATACGGCGAATCTTGCCCTCGACGGCCTTGCGACGGGCCTCGGTGGGATGCGCGGTAAAGACGGGATGGAACTCAAGCTTGCCGAGCAGCTCGTTGGCGCCCTCGACACCCATCTCATCCACCAGCTGGTGATAGGCGACGGTGAGTTCGTTGGCGGGATCGACCTCGGTATCGGTCGATGCGCCGGCCTCACGCTCGCGCAGCTGCTTCACACGGTAGTTCTCCTCCGACAGGTTTGCCAGATGGAAGAAGCTCGTAAAGGCGCGGACGATAACCTGCTGCTTATCGAGCGGTAGGCTGTCGATCAAATCGACGACCTCGCGAAACGCCACAGCAGTGGGCTCGTCGGCGGTGGGCACGCCCTGCTCGTCGACGGCCTCGTCGGCGGCACGGCTACCGGGGTTGCCGGCATTGGCCACAATCTCGGCCGACAGAATCTTGTCGAACAGGTCCGCGATCTCGGGATCATACTCGCTAAGCACACGGCGCTCCAGGCGCAGGAACAGCGCAAGGTTGTCGCGCAGCTCCTCGGGAATCTCAATCTCGGCGAGACGCTCCCTGGACTCGGCATTCGAGCCGATTCGGTTAACGAGGCGGTTGACCACGGCAGCGACGCGCGCCGCGGCTTCGGGTACAGACTGGTTGCTTAGGTTCTCAGCCACGTTTCCTCCCATTCCTCCTTCTATGCACGTAACATGCGGTATTCATTATAGGCACTTGAGAAACACTTTCGACACTGATTGCGCTTTACCACACAAAAGTATTTTCTGCATTGCAAGGCTTTTTACCCCAAATGGTCGTATTTCTCGGTGGACGGCATATGCAAACGGGGACATTCCGCATAAAAGCGAAACACCCCCGTAACAATCGTTCGCCGCGAGCGGGACGCGTTAGCGGACCCGAAGCTCAAAATGATGCGCTACAGACGCTCGCGAACCGCCTCGACCACGTTGGCCAGATCGACCAGCACCTCGTCATGGCTCTGCATGTCGCGCACCTTGACCTTGCCGGCGGCAAGCTCGTCGCCGCCCAAAACCAAAATGAGCTTGGCGCCCACCTTGTCGGCCTGCTTAAACTGAGCCTTGAGCGAACGACCCTGATAGTCTGCCTCGGTCACGATGCCTGCGGCGCGAAGCTTCTGCGTAATGGCAAAAATGTTCTGACGCAGTTCCTTGCCGGCGTTGGCAACGTAGACACACGGAGCCTCATCGGCACCCAGGTCGCTGCCAAAGGCCTGCAGGGCCAGCAGGGCGCGCTCAAAACCGACGGCGAAGCCGACACCGGCCGTGGGCTTGCCGCCCTCGAGCTCGACCAGGCCGTCGTAGCGGCCGCCGCCACCGATGGAGCCGACGCCGGCGCCGGGGGCCTCGACCTCAAAGACGGTACGGGTGTAGTAGTCCAGGCCGCGCACCAGGGTGGGGTCCTCGACATACTCGATGCCGGCGGCATCCAGATAGCGCTTGACCTGCTCGTAGTGCTCGCGGCACTCGTCGCACAGGTTGTCGCCCATCAGCGGGGCCTCGGCCATGATCTCGCGGCAATGGTCGTTCTTGCAGTCGAAGGCGCGCAGCGGGTTGAGCTCGGCGCGCTCGCGGCACTCATCGCACATCTCGTCGGCGTGATCGAGAATGAACTGCTTGACCTGTTCGCGATAGACCGGACGGCACTGGGCATCACCCATCGAGTTAATGAGCAGACGGAGCTTGGAAAGATCGAAGCCCAGACGCTTGTAGAACTCCATGAGCATAATGATGCACTCGGCGTCCGCAGCCGGATCGGGAGCACCGAGCCACTCGATGCCCACCTGATGGAACTGACGCAGGCGGCCCTTCTGGGGGCGCTCGCCGCGGAACATGGCCTCGGCATAGTAGGCCTTAAACGGCGTGGAGCCCTGGGGCACCAGGTTGTTCTCCACGACGGCGCGCACCACGCCGGCAGTGCCCTCGGGACGAAGCGCCAAGCGCTGTTTGGGCTTGAGCTTGGCATCGGTGCCCTCGGTAAAGACACGTTCCAGGTTGGCGCCGCTAAACACGCGGAACATCTCCTTGCGCACGACATCGGTCGACTGGCCGATGCCGTGGACAAACACGTCCACCTGCTCGATCGCGGGCGTCTCGATGGGCTTAAAGCCAAACGGCTCGAACACGCCGGCAGCGATCCGCTGCATCTTTTGCCAGGCGCGCATCTCGGCGCCGATAAGGTCGCGGGTTCCCTCCGCCTTCTGTGCCTGCATGGGCAAACACCTTTCTTTTAGTATCGCGTCATAGGTAGTGGTCATTATACGGCACAAAAACAAAACGCGGCGACGCGTCTGACCGAACGAGGGTATGGGAGCTCGTTCGGCCAGACGTGCCGCCGCTGCAGCCGATCCGCTTTCCTCCGCCCCCTTCGAATCACACGATCTGTTGGGGACAGAGGAAAACGGATCATTTTGTATGCCCGTGGCCGCCTTGGAAACCGAATGATGGTACGAGCATCCATTCGGCTTCCAAGGCGGCCACGGACAGAACACGGGGCGAACAGAAAAGAGCGACGGACGTCTACTCCCCCGCCACGCTCGCACGCAGCTTAGCGGCGATGGGCTCGGATGCCAGCAGGAATACGAGCATGACCACAGAACACACCAGGCACACGATCCAGGTGCTCGCAAAGGAGCCCGTGGCATCGAACAGCACGCCCGAGACAATGGCACCCACGGTGCCGCCGACCATCTCGAGCGAGGTAATGGTGCCCGTGACCTTGCCCAGATCGGCCATGCCAAACTGCTTGGACGCGGCGATAGTGGGCGTGATGGTGCCCATGCACGTTCCGACACCAAAGCTCACGGCAGCCACGATGGGACCAAGATCGGTTGCGGGGAAGCACAGGGCGACGCAGGCGATAATGCACGCAACGGATCCCAACACGTTGCCAAAACGTAGGCCAAAGCGATCGTAAATGACGCCGAGCGAAATCTTGGCGATAACGACGGTGACCATATAGGCCGAAAGCACAGTGCCCGCCCACACGGGGTCGTGACCGCCCGTGACGATCTTGGCGCCGTTGACGGTAACGCTCGTCATGTTGGTAACCTGGTTGGGCAGGATGGCGCCGTTAACGAGGCCCATAAAGAGGAAGGCGACGACAAGCAGCCAAAACGCCGGGCTCTTCTTGATGCGAGACCAGCCAACGTTAACCTCAGGAGCCGTGTGCTCGTCCTTGTCACCGGCTGTCGATACGGACGGATCGCCCGGGTTCTCGCCGAGCGGCTTCAGGCCAATCTCGGAAGGCTTGGTGCGGAAGGAATAGGCCGTGATGGGCAGCGCCGCCACCATGCAGATAACCGCGAGCGCCAGGAAGGCGGAACGCCAGCCAACGCTCACGATCAGCGAGCTCACGACGGGAGACAGGATAGCGCCGCCAAAGCCCGAACCCGAAAGTGCGATGGAGATGGCAAGGCCTCGCTTGGCCGTAAACCAGTTGGCGGTCACCAGGCTAATGAGCAGACGGGTCGAGGCAACGGCAAAGCAGCCCGAGACGGCAAAGAGCACGTAGACCTGCCACAACTCACCGACAAAGCTCATACCGGCAAGAACGGCAGAGGTAGCGATAACGGTTAGGAAGCCCAAAACGCGGCCGCTTACTTTATCGGCAACATGGCCAATGACAAGCGATCCGATAACGCTCACCACCGTGGAGATCGCATTGGAGATGTTGTACTGGGTAAGCGTAATCCCGAGGTCGCTGACGATGAGCGGCTGGAACAGACTCATGCAGTTGACGAAAATCGTGTAACACGTGGCCATGATGACAAAGCCGGAGGCCACCACGAGCCAGCCGGGGAAGAACTTATGCTGCCGGGACATACTGCTCCTTTTAAACAAACGAACAGCCTGCGCCGGGCGCCGGTAGTGCCCAAGATTGCCTTGAAAGACAAGGGCATAGGCCTTATGGCCATGCCCGCAGGCTTGAAAGGCAAGGTTGGGTGCTACCGATGGTCGGCGATGTAGCCCAAAGCGACGGCGGCATAAGCCGCGGCGCCAAGGGGAAGCTCGGCATCGCTAAAACGTGCCTTGGGATGATGCTGGGCAAAATGCTCGTCCGTATCAGTCACGGCAGCGCCCACGGTAAAGTACGCACTCGGAATCTCGCTCGAGATTAGCGCGAAGTCCTCGCTCGCCATGGCGTGGAACAGTGGCAGGAAGGCGGCCTTGGGCAGCACCGCGCCCACATAGCCAAGCGACGCCTGGGTCATGTCGTCATCGAGTACGAGCGGGGGAACATCCGAGAGCGTCTCGAGGGTCGCCGGCGTGCGATACGTTGCGGCCACGCCGTTTACGACCTCGGCGATACGCTCCTTGAGATGAGCCATGAGCTCGACATCGAAGCCACGCAGCGTCCCCTCGAGCACACAAGTGTCGGGGATGACATTTGCGGCCTGACCGCCGGCGAACTTGCCAACGGTAAGCGCGACCTCCTTGGCCGCCGGCACTTCGCGAGCGATAAGCTCCTGAAGTGCCAGATGCACGTGCACGCCGGCCGTGATGGGGTCGATGCAGATCTCGGGGCTCGAGCCATGACCGCCCTTGCCCTGCAGCGTGATGCGGAAACCGTACACGCCCGAGAGCGCCGGACTGCCGTAAAGCACCAGGCCAAGCGGTGACTGGCTATTGACATGCATGGCAAAGGCGACCTGAGGACGCGGGTTCTGCAGCAGACCGTCGGCGATGGCGGCGCGGGCACCCTCAAAGGTTTCCTCGCCCGGCTGGAACAGCAACTTAACCGTGGCGTTAGCGTCGACAAGCTCGGACTCGCGGGCCTTGAGCAGGCGCGCCGCTCCAAGCAGTGCCGTCGCGTGCATATCGTGTCCGCATGCATGCATGCAGCCGTTGGTGGATGCAAAGGGCTCGCCCGACTCCTCGGCAACAGGCAGGGCATCCATATCGCCACGGAGCATGATGACCGTACCGGCCTGTTCGTCCGTGCAAACGCCATTGCCCCGGGCCGCGGCGGCACCGGCGCCGACAAGGCCCACAACGCAGGAACCATCAACGAGCGTGGCAAATGGGATGTCCATCTCGGTCAGGCGTGCTTGGATATACGCAGAGGTCTGTGGGAGGCTATTACCCAGCTCGGGCATCTGGTGGAGATCGTGTCGCCACGCAGCGAGCTCGTCTGCAAAAGCCTGAGCTTCTGCAACAAGACCGTCACCGATAGCGGTCTGCGCCGCTGCGGTGGCCTTGGGCGCTGATTGCGGTTGAAGATCGGACAAAGCTGGTGCCATAGATGCCCTCCAGTATCGTTTTTGCAGCAAGCACTTTGATAGCGTAAAGTGCAAGGTACTACTTTAAGGGCGAGGCATAAAAAATGCCGCCCCGGGAGGGCGGCGCAACAAGTTGTTTACAATTGCGGGCGTGGCTTTCGACGCAAAAAATCGAAGTGAGTCTCGCTCAAGATAATCGACAGGAAGATAAGCACGAAGCCGGCGAGCAGGCGCGAGGTGAGCGCCTCCCCCATCAGCAGCACCGAGAACAGCACACCCGAAGGCGACTCCATTGAAAGGAGCAGCGAGCCCGTCGAGACCGGGACATGCGCCAGGCCGACGTTTTGGATGAGCAGAGCCACGCATGTGCAGCCCACCGAGAGAAACGCCATCGCACTGATAAAGCTCGGCGTCCACACGGACAGAGGCGCTTGGGTCTCGAATAGCAGCGACGTTGCCAGGCTCAGCACGCCGTTGCCCACAAACATCCAAAACGTGATGACGTTGATGTCCATTTTGCGACCGTACTTGGCAGTCACCGCCATCTGGATGGCGAAAAAGGCCGCACCCGCCAGCGTAATGACGTCACCAATGTTGAATTCAACGCTATCGAGTGCGACGAGGCCAATGCCCGCTAGGCACAGCAGCGCGGCACCCAAGTTGTAGCGCGTGAGCTTTTCGCCGCTCAGGAAATAGCTCGCGAACGGTACAAGGATGCAATACGTGCCCGTCAAAAAAGCATTCTTGCCCGCCGTAGTATGTGCCAGACCGACCGTCTGCAACGCATAGGCCGCCCACATGAGCACGCCCATACTCAGGCCAACGATCAGGTTGCGAGCGTTGAGGTGCGCGATGATGCGCTTGTGGAAGACGGCAAACATGACCAACGCTGCGGGCAGAAAACGTACATAGAGCAGCGCGAACACCGGAATGGTGCCGAGTGCGTCCTTCATAGTGGTAAAGGAGTAGCCCCAGATGACCGCCACCGTAAGGAGCAGAACCTTCCAGAACAGCGGCGAGCGAGCGCCAGCGCCGCGGGAGGTGCCGCCCGCGCCCAAGTCTTCGCGAGCAACAGGGCTATCGGGCAAGTTTTCGATTTCGTTGGCAGCGTATTGGGCCATGGAACATCCTCGCACTCAATCTGGGCGTGGTGTCCGCACGCGTATGGCTGCGTGCCGCCTCATGGTCAAAGAAAAACGGGACGCACCGGACCCCCGGCACGCCCCGCTACTGTAGCAACAACCAAGCAGCCCACGCAATCCAGCCCACTAAAGTACCGACCTGAATAACCTCGATGTTCCGTCAGCGTCAGCGAAAACGGCCCTAAGCGAGCAAGGTGACGTGAAATCAAAACCACCCCTAAAAGGGGTGGTTTCCTCTTAGGGTATAACCCTTGGATTTCCGGCACGCGTCTAAAGGCGCCGGCCCTCACGGGGTTCGGGCCGCACTGCAGATTGACCCGTGACGGGCCGGTCAAACCGGCGCTATTTACGCCCCGGCCCCCTATCGAAGGGGTCCTCGTACTCCTTGACGCTCAGCCGGTCGATCGCGATGTCGGCCTTCTCCTGCTCCCGGATGTACTTCGCGATGGTGGCCTCGTTCAGGCCGACGGTGGACACGTAGTAGCCCTCCGCCCAGAACTTCCTGTTGCCGAACTTGTACTTGAGGTTGGCGTGCCTGTCGAATACCATCAGCGAGCTCTTCCCCTTCAGGTAGCCCATCACGCTCGATACGCTGTACTTCGGCGGTATCGCCAGCAGCATGTGGACGTGGTCGGGCATCAGGTGCCCCTCGATGATCTCTATCCCCTTGTACTGGCAGAGCTTCCTGAAGATCTCCCCAAGGTCGGACCTCACTTGGTTGTAGATGACTTTGCGCCTATACTTCGGCGTGAACACGACGTGGTACTTGCACATCCACTTCGTGTGCGACAGGCTGTAGGCCTTCTGGGCCATACGCCACCACCGCCCTCTCGACTCGGATTCCCTGCGGCCTGAACAATCGCAAGTGTCCGGCGAGGGGGCGGCTTTGTAAAGCCGTTTGGCCCCACCCGCATAGCGGGTGGTTTCTGATGCGGCGCGCTGCGCGCCCCGCACAGGCTAAAGCCCATAATGAAAGGGCGCTGACCTTCTGGTCGCGCCCTTGAAATTGAACGTCAGATTGCCGCTTAGGGTCGTTTGCAGCGTCGAGCCGTTACGCGGTTTGGTAAAACCGCGTAACTAGATCAATTTAGTACTCTCCAGCTTTTCGATAATCCAGTCGTTGGCTTTGATGACCGGGCGGCGGAAGACGACGCCCAGGGCCAGCGACGGAATCAGGTAGCTCGCCAAGATACCCAGCTCAATCCAGTACTCCATATGGTAGGCACCGGCCATGGCGGCGTGCATGGCGTTGATGCCGTGGGTAAACGGCAGGAACGGGTAGATCGCCTGGAACACGGGGCCGGTCATCTCGATGGGGAACGTGCCGCCCGAACCGCCGACCTGCATGACCAACAGCACGACGGCGAGGGCCTTGCCGATATCGCCAAACGATACCGTAAGCGTGTAGACGATATTGGAGAACACGAGACTCGCGACCCAGCCCGCCAGCACAAACTGCAGCGGGTTGTCGCACTGAATGCCAAAGAACAGAATGTCGCCCGCGCACACGAGCGTTGCCTGCAGCAGGGCCAAACCGCCAAAGAACAGGTAACGACCCAGATAGATCTCGTGCAGGCGCACGGGGATGAGCTCGTTGATAAGCTCATCGTCAACCGAGACCTTCATCATAGCCGCCAGTACGATCGAGCCGACCCAGAGCGACAGAATCGTGTAGAACGGCGCCATGGCCGAACCGTAGTTGCGGATTGGATAGACCGGCTTACGGTCGAGTGCGACAGGGCCGGAAAGCGACACGGCGAGGCCCTCGGGGTCGCTGCCAATCATTGTCTTAATCATGGCCAGGTCACCCGAGATCAGAGCGCTATCAAGCTCATCCTTAAAGGCACTGATCTTGTCCGACGCCTCGCCCAGCTGATCGGAAGCCTTGTTGACCAGCTTTGCAGCCTTGGAGAGACCCTTCGCGAGCGAACCAGAGGCCTCGGTCAGACCGCTCACGGCGCTATCCAAGTCACCCGAGATACCGTTCAGGGAATCCAGAACGCCCGAAATGGTCTTCTTGAGCTCCTTGGCCTTAACCGAGAACGTAGAATCGTAGTCGGACTTGGCACCCGAGATACCTGCCTTGGCATCAGCGATGGCCTGGTCGACCTCGGCACGCGAGTTGTTGACCTCCGCCATGCCGTCCGAAAGGGACTTTGCGGTCGCCGTCAGGTCCTTCGCATTGTTGCGGTACTCCACGGCAATTCTGCCCAGCGACGTCGCAGCGGACTTGAGGCCGTCTTTGAGCTTGTCATCGCTCATCTGGTCGGCAAGGTTGCGGAGCCGATCGGCCATCGCATCGATATCGTCAGCACGCGTATTGAGCGCCGCTGCGGCTTCGTTGAGCTGAGACACCGTAAGGTCAACATGCTGATTCGCGGCATCGAATGCCTTCGCAAGCTCGGCGGACACGTTGTCGAACGAGCCCGCGCTTCCGTCAATCGCCGCGTCAACGGCATCGTTGGCGGCCTTGAGCGCTTCCTTGGAATCATTGATGCCGCTCTTGGCGTGCTCCATCAGCTGCTTCGTCGACTCATCGACGGTGCCCGTCTGCTTGAGCATACCGCCCGCCGACGTCAGCGAATCGGACGTGGAGCTCAAAACGCCCGCCAGCGACGTTGCGCTGGTCTGAATGTCCTGCAGGTCCTGGACCGAATCGCCCAGCGTAGAGGACAGATTGGCGATAAAGTTGCTCACCTGGTCGGTGCTCATATAGTCGAGCAGGCTGGACACGGTTTTAAGACCGATGCTCGTAATGGTTTCGGTAAAGGTCTCGTTGACCTGACTCTGGACGGCGCTCGAACCCTTTTCAGTCACGATCTGTGCGATGGCGTTGGCCTTCTGGTTCTCATAGAACTCGATATCGGCGTGCTTCACGTCGGTCGAGAAGAGCGTCATCATGTCTGCGCTAAAACTTTTAGGGATAACAACGGCCGCATAGTATGCGCCCGACTTGACGCCCTCGATAGCTTTATCGCGATCGTTGAGCACAACCCAATCGAAGTTCTCGTTGCCGCGCAGGGTGGCGGTCACGTTTTCGCCCACGTTGACCTCGACAGGGATCAAATCGCTCTCGTAACCCTCATCGGTGTTGACCACGGCGATCTTAAGATTGCCAGTGTTGCCGTACGGATCCCAGCTGCCAGCGATATTAAACCACGCGTACAGGCACGGTACGATAATGAGACCCATCACGACAACCAAGCCGATTACGGAGCGAGACACGTTTTGGACATCGCGCTTAAACAGGTGCAGGATGTTCTTCATTTATGCCTCACCTCCTTTGGAGTGCTTGCCGAGCGGGGTGGTGTCCCCGTCGTTTCCGCTTACGTTGTCAACGCCGTCGGCATCTTGAGCCTTACGATGCGCACCGATATGCGGTAGACGGCTCGTGGGCTGTTCGCTGTCCTTGGTGCCCCGCTCGCTGGCGTTGAGACCAAACATGCGGCGGGCGGCAGGGATGGCAGCCGTGTGCTCGCGCATCTCGCGGCGCAGGTTCTCGTCCGAAAGCGCCGAGATACGCATCTGGGTATTGAGGCTCGCGCGGATATATTCGATATTGATAAGCCAGCCGCAGATGGCAATAACCGAGATGATCCAAATGACAAGCAGGATGATCTTGCCGTTATTGTCGATATCGAGCACCGTCGACAGTACAAAGAGCAGGACCTGAACGCCCACCACAGCGGCAAAACCGCCCTTGATGTAGTAGGGGTAGCGATGCTCAAACGCCACGGCATGATCGAGCAGCTCGCGACGGTACGAATCCGAATCGAGCATGACGCGCATGGCCGTGCGCAGCGAATAGCGCTGGCGCGGCAGGTCGTTGGACTCGCAGATCATGAGGCCCGTCGTGGAAAGCTGCTTATCAAAGAGCAGATTGAGGTTGAGCAGCAACGGGCGCAGCTGCAGACCGATAAAGAGCGCGATGATAAGGAACACGCCCAGGATGCACAGGTTGAACAGGTAGTTGAACGAGTACATGCCCCCGACCGTCTCGCGCAGCAAGTTAATTCCATAGGTAAAGGGTAGCAACGGATGCAGCCATTGGAAGAAGCCGGGCATCATCTCGATGGGATACATGCCCGACGAGCCGGGGATCTGCACGATAACGAGAATGACACCGATAGCCTTGCCGATATGCTTAAACGTGGTGGACAGCGCATAGATGATGTTGACGTAGGTGAACGAGATAGCGATGCCGCCCAGCACGAACAGCAGCGGGTTGACGCACTGCACGCCAATCACCAAATCGCCCACCGTAACGATGATGGCCTGGAACGCACCCAGGATCACCATCAGCAGCCAGCGGCCAAAGTAGCCCTGACGCGCCGTAAAGCTACCGATGCCCTCGCGGTCGACCTCGAGCTTGTAGATAGCGATGAGCACATAGCCGCCTACCCACAGCGCCAGATTGGTGTAGAAGGGCGCGATGCCCGAGCCAAAGCTCTTGACCGGAAAGATTGACTTGGACGTCAGCTCAACCGGAGATGCCATGAAATCTGCCACGTCATTGACGTCGACGTCCATGAGGTCGGCCAACTCGCCCATAGACTCAGAGGTCTGCAGCGCCGCAATGTCATTGGCGGCGGTCGCGAGCTTGTCCTGAACCTTGGCAAGGGAGGCGTCGGTTTGGGACAGCGTGGTCTTTGCCTGCTTGAGCGTGGCGTCGAGCTGCGCCAGCGTGCCGCGCGCGCTCGCTATCGTGGGGGTCATACCCGACACAATGCCGGTCAAATCGCCCGAAACGGCGGCAAAGGAGTCAAGCGCGCTCGAAGCCTTCGGCAGTGCGTTCTGTCCCAGATCGGTCTGAGCCTGACCGAGGTTAGTCGTACCGGTCTGAATTGCCGCGTTGAGTGCGTTGCTCGCGTTCGAGATTGCCGTAGCGTCGTTTGCCATGGCGCTCGACTGTGCAGAGAGGCCATCCTTGATACTCTGCAGCTTCTGGTTTTGCTCGCGAAGCGAATTGATGGTCGATGCGATGAGCGCGTCGGCGTCCGCCGATCCCGTCGACGTATCGTTAGCGAGAATCTGCAGGCGCTCGATGACAGCGCTGTTGTGGTCAATCGTCGCTTGAAGGGATTCGAGCGAGTTGTCGATTCGAGTGGTCGTGGACGTAACCGTACCGGTGAGTTTGCCGATCGCGGCGTTCGCAGAAGCCGATGTCTTACTCAGCACGATGCTGCCCTCCGAAAGTGCCTTGGAGAGCGAGGTGATGGACTTGCCAGCCGTGGTGCGAGCTTCGCCCAGCAGATCATTACCCTGAGCGATTGCCTGCGTTAGCGAAGGCGCCTGCCCCTGCAGGCCCGCCAGCGCAGCATCGGCCGAAGCAATCGAGTTGCTCGTCTTGTCGATGGCGGTATTCATGTCGCCGATGGAATCGCGTACTTCGCCCAGGGTATCAGACGCCTCGGACACCGAGCCCGCCAGCGAATCCTGAGTCTGGGTTGCCTTGTCTTTAAGGTCGATGCCAGCATCTTTGGCAATGCCCGCGACGGTCTCGCCCACCGTGGAGACAAACTCCGAGTTGATCTGCTCCTCGATGGTGTTGGCACCGGTATCGGTGACCTTGGGCGCAATGGCGCTCTTTTTCTCGTTGACGTAATAGGTGAGCTTCGGCTGATGGTAATTGCCGTCGAGCATCGAGACGAGATTGTCGGAGAAGTTCTTGGGAATCACGATGGCAGCATAGTATTCGCCACTTTCGACGCCCTCTTTGGCATCTGCCGCCGAGTCGACGAAGGTCCAGCCGAGCTGGTCGTTCTCCTTGAGCTGGTCGACCACCTTATCGCCTGCGTTAAGCTCGCCCACTAGGTCGTTCTGGGTGCCCCGATCGTTGTTGGCGATGGCGATTTTAATGCCCTGGGTATTTCCGTACGGATCCCAGTTGGCAACGATGTTGTACCAGGCATACAGCGAGGGAATGACGCACACGCCCAGGGTAACCACCAGGGCGACGGGGTTCATAAGCAGTCGCTTAATGTCGCGCTTAAATATCGCAAAGGAGACCTTTGCGTTGGATAGTTTGCTGCCGAGACTCACGCTTGGACCATCCATCCTATCGTTTAGCCGAATCATGCTACTAACAACCATTGTACGGAGGCACTTTAGCATCTCGCGGCACAATGGTGCTGAGTTTTGCGGGTAGCAATATACTACGAAGAGGAGTTAACGTACAGATGTACAGTATTTTAAATTCCCGCAGCTCCCAAAACCACAACCCGCACAAATTAGCAATTCAAATAGCATCGGGGACGTTCTTAAACGACTAGTCAAACAAAAACGTCCCCAATGACTACTTAGGACCACGAAAGCGTCGCTGGTTGAGCATAAGTCAGCGAAAACGCCCCTAAGCGAGCAAGGTGACGTGAAAGAGGAGGGAAGCGTACTTCGGTACGCGACCGACGATTGAACGTCAGATTGCCGCTTAGGGGCGTTTGCAGCGTCGAGCTGTTACGCGGTTTGGTAAAACCGCGTAACTACCTAACTACATCAAGTTGCAAACAGCCGCTGCGAAGGCCACGGGGTCCTCGGGCAGAATGCCCTCGACCAGCAGGGCCTGGTCGTAGAGCAGGCCGGAGTACTGCTTGATCTTGTCAGCGTCGCCCGCCTTCTGAGCAGCGACGAGCTTGGCAAAGACCGGGTGCTTGGCGTTGAGCTCGAGCACGCGCTGGCTCTTGGGCATACCGTCGGGCGCGCCCTCGGGACCCTTCTGGAGTACCTTCTCCATCTCGAGCGAAAGCGGGCCCTCGGTGGTGATGCACGCGGGGGCATCGGTCAGGCGCGCAGAGACGGCGACTTTCTCGACCTTGTCGCCGAGCGCCTCCTTCATGGCGCTAAAGAGGTCCTCGTTCTCCTTGGTGGCGTCCTCGGCCTCCTTTTTCTCGTCCTCGGTCGCTAGGTCAAGATCACCGGTCGCAACGTTCTTGAGCTCCAGATGACGATCCTCGACCTCGGGCTCGGCACCGTCGGCAACGGCCTTCTCGGCAGCCTCGCGGGCAGCATCGTCCTCGTAGATCTTGGGCATATCGGCGGCAACGTACTCACGCATGGCCTGGAACGTGAACTCATCCACATCCTGCGTCAGCAGCAGCACGTCATAGCCGCGGTCGAGCACGCCCTTTACCACGGGCATCTTGGCCAAGCGCTCACGCGAGTCGCCGGCGGCGTAGTAGATGGCCTTCTGGTCCTCGGGCATGCCCTTGGCATACTCGGCCAGGGTAATCATCTTCTGCTCCTTGGCAGACCAGAACAGCAGCAGGTCGGCAAGCTCATCGGCCTTCATGCCATAGCTCGAGTAGATGCCGTACTTAAGGCCGCGGCCAAAGTTCTCAAAGAACTTCTCGTAGGCCTCGCGGTCGTTGTCACGCATATCCTCAAGGTCGGCGGTAATCTTCTTTTCCACACGCTTGGCGATGGCCTTGAGTTGACGGTTCTGCTGCAGCGTCTCGCGCGAGATGTTGAGCGACACGTCGGAGGAATCCACGACACCGCGGACAAAGTTGTAGTAGTCGGGCAGCAGGTCGTCGCACTTCTCCATAATCAGGACGTTGGAGCTGTAGAGCGCCAGGCCCTTCTCGTAGTCCTTGCTGTACAGATCGAACGGGGCGCGACCCGGCACAAACAGCAGTGCATCGTACTCAAGCGTACCCTCGGCATGGAAGCTGATAGTGCGCGCGGGATCGTCAAAGTCATGGAACGTGGACTTGTAGAACTCGTTGTAATCCTTCTGCTCAACGTCGGAGCTGCGCTTTTTCCAGATCGGCGTCATGGAGTTGATGGTCTCGAGCTCCTGGTAGTCCTCGTACTCGGGCTTGTAATCATCCGGCGCATCCTCGGGCTTGGGCTTTTGACGGCTCTTGGACACCATCATCTGGATCGGGTAGCGCACATAGTTGCTGTACTGCTGAATCAGGCTCTTGAGGCCCCACTCGGTCAGGAAGCGATCGTAGGTCTCGGCCTCGCCGTCAGCGTCGAGCTTCTCGTTCTCGCGCAGCGTCAGGATGACATCGGTACCGTGCTCGGCGCGGTCGCCGTCCTCGATGGTGTAGCCCTCAAGACCGTCAGACTCCCATACGTGAGCGGCATCCTCGCCATAAGCGCGGCTGACGACCTTCACGTGGCTGGCGACCATAAAGGCGGAGTAGAAGCCCACGCCAAACTGACCGATGATGTCGACATCGGAGCCCTGCTGTTCGGCGTTCTCGGTCTTAAACTCCTCGGAGCCGGAATGGGCGATGGTGCCCAAGTTGCGCTCGAGCTCCTCGGCGGTCATGCCGATACCGTTATCCGAAATAGTGATGGTACGGGCATCTTTATCAAAGGAGACGCGAATAGCCAGGTCGCCCTGGTCGAGCTTGACGCTCGGATCCTGCAGGCTCTTAAAGTTGAGCTTGTCGACGGCGTCACTCGCGTTAGAGATAAGCTCGCGCAGGAAGATTTCCTTATTGGTGTAGATGGAGTTGATCATGAGGTCGAGCAGTTTTTTGCTCTCGGTCTTAAATTGACGCATGTGCAGTCCTTTCGCGCTACCCCTGCCCGCAAAAACGGCCCGGTTGCCCGAGCCGCATCGCAGACCTGCTATGTTCAGACTTAGATTTTATAACCCATTAGCGCGCATATATACATACGGAATCGAAAAACTGTATGTTGGAACACTCATGCGTCGATTGCCAAGGGGTGTCCCCGACTGCCAGCAGAAAAGGAACGTCCCTATCTGTCGCCCATGCGCTTGGCCATCCAGGCATGAGGCTGGCCTTCGTCTTCGTAGTCCACCGGCGCGATCTGCGTGTAGCCCGCCTTGACGTAGAGCGGCAGCACGTACTCCTGTGCATGCAACTTTATGAGCTTGGCGCCGGCATCGCGCGCAGCAGCTTCGCTGGCTTCGACAATCTTGCTTGCCAGACCGCGACGGCGCATGGTGGACAGCACGGCGACGCGCCCCATAATATAGGTCTCCCCCGCCGCAACGTCTTCGTCCAAGTCGCACGCCGGCGAAACCGGAGCCTCTGCATCTGCCGCGCGCTCCAGTTCCTCGGGAAACACGCGCGAGCAGCCGGTGAGTTGACCATCCACGTACAGCGTCACATGAATGCAGCCAGAAGCCTCATCGATCTGGTCGAACTCGATTTCATAACCCTGTTCGTCCACAAAGACGGCGCGGCGCACCAGCGCCGCATCCTCAAAGCATCCCGTCTTAATTTGAATATCCATGGTCGCCCCTCCGTTCAAAGCAAACGTTAGGGACAGATTTTAGCGAAAATGAGCGCCTCGCACGCTAAACTTGGCCCGCGCCCTTGCTAGGCAATCGTAGTGGCGAACATTGTGGGCGTCGCTTGCGATAAAGCTGTACAAGCCCTCGTCAAACAGGCGCTGCGCCGGCTTTTTCTCGCGACCAAAGCGCCCGCCGGCAATAAAATCAGCCGAAGCCTGCAATTTGCAGCCCAGGTCGATCAGGCGTTCAGCCACGCTCACATCCTTTTGAATCGCACGATAGCGCTCGGGATGGGCAATGATCACCTGGTAGCCGCGACACTGCAAGTCGTAGATCGTGTTCTCGTATTCCTCAAAGTCATACGAATCAGCACGCGTCGAGAGCTCAAGCAAAAACTCGTTTGAGCCATCGAAATGCAGGCGATCGGCCCATTCGATGCCCAAATCCATGAGCTTGGCATGATTGACCTCAAAGCCCATCTGCAAATGCATATCGCCCGCATGCGCGCAAAGCAGTCGATAGGCCTCCCACATTTTTTCGAAGTCAAAATACGGGTCCCGGCAGTGCGGTGTGCACACCATGTGCGTTACGCCGACGGCGCGGGCCGCCTCGAGCATCGCCAAGCTTTGCTCGAGGTTCGTCGCGCCGTCATCGACTCCGGGCAGGATATGGCAATGGATGTCTCGCATATCGCCCTCTTATCTGCGTCATTGCTTATTTCTTAAAGCGTTTCGCCTTCGCAGGGGTGCCCGTTACAGCCGCGCCGCCAACAGCGGGATTGACCCCAGCCGCAGCGTCGTTCTGCCCCTTATCCCCGCCATAATACGAGTAATAGTAGTCGTGGCTCGAAGTCTCGCAGCAGTTCATGACCGTACCGATCACGTTGACCTCGGCCTTGTTGAGCTGATCGAAAGCAGCGAGGATCTCATTGCGCTTGGCAAAGTCCTGACGGATGACATAGATGGTGCCGTCGGTGATCGCAGCGACTTCGGCAGCGTCAACGAACGTACCTACAGGCGGCGTATCAAAGATGACGTACTGGTACTTTTCCTCCAGCGCGGCGACAAGCTTGGCAAAGCGGCGCGAGGCGATGATGTCTGCCGGATTGGGAATGCGTGGCTCGGCGTCGAGGAAGAAGAGGTTGGGCTGGTCGGTGTCGATAACGGCCTCATCGATCGACATCTGATCGGAAAGCACGGCGTACAGGCCGCCGGCACGATGGATGCCCAGCATGTTGACAAGCGTACGATGGCGCATGTCGCACTCAACGAGCAGAACGCTCTTGCCGCTGGTTGCGATGGCCTGGGCCAAGTTGAACGCAATGGTGGACTTGCCCTCGTTGGGAATGGAGGAGGTCACCGTAATGGACTTGATGGGCGTATCGACACTCGCAAAGCGAATGTTGGCGAGCAGCGTCTTGGCTGCGTTGTTAAAGGCGAGGGTATCGCCGGTTTTCTTTTTACGGGCCATGGATTACTTACCGCCCTTCACAACGGGGAAACGGCCGATGACGGGCACGCCGAGCAGCTCGACGGCGTCATCAACAGAACGGACGCGCGTGTTGAGCATGTCGAGCAGCACAACAATCGCGACAGCGACAAACAGACCGGCCAGAGCGGCAACTGCAATGTAGAGCTTGCGGTTGGGGCCGCTGGGCTGGGTGGGAACCTTTGCCTTGTCGATGACGTTGACGGCCTGGGCGGCGTCGACGTCCTGGGCGACGGTAGAAACCGAGTTGGCCATGGCGTTGGCGACAGCGGCAGCGCCATCGGGGCTGGCACCGGTCACAGACAGCGAGATAACGCGGGTCGTGGTCTCGCTCGTAACGCTTACCTTATAGTCGGCCAGGCTGGAAAGGCCCAGCTCCTTGGCGGCACCGCTCTTGACGCTATCGCTGTCGAGCAGCGTGGCGATGTCGTTGGAGAGCATCTGGCTTGCAGACAGATCGTTGTAGTAGCTCGTCTGGCTGCCATCGGTCTTGGCGAGAATGTACATGCTCGTCGTGGCGGTGTAGGTGTTGTCCATCATGGTGAAGGAGACGACGCCCATGGCGATCGCGCAGACCACCGGAAGGGCGATGACCAGCTTGAGGTGCTTTTTTAGCAGCTGGAACAGTTCAAGAAGGGTCATGCAGCTTGCCTTTCATTTCCCTAGTTCGTATCGACAAAACTGCTCGTATAATATCGTATCTTTCTACCATGTCCGAACTCTATACATAAGATACAGCGCTGACACCATTGTTGCGCAACATTAACGCCACACCGGCAGCCCCGATGCGGCGTGAAATTCACATGTTTGCAGTACTGCTACACGAACTGCTCATCCTGTTGCACGGGAAACGTCACCGTGATGGTGGTCCCCACCCCCAACTCGCTTGACAGATCGAGCGAGGCGTGATGATACAGGGCGGCATGCTTGACGATGGCCAGACCCAGACCCGTTCCACCACGCGCTTTAGAACGGCTCTTGTCAACGCGATAGAAACGCTCGAACACCTTACCCTGCTCCTCGGGCGCAATGCCAATGCCAGTATCGGCAACCGACAGATACGGGCGCCCGTCGTCGTTGGTTCCGCACCGCAACGTCACCGTACCGCCGGGCCGGTTGTAGCGAATGGCGTTGCTCGCCAGGTTATAGATGAGCTCATCGATCAGACGCGATACGCCTTCGACGACCACAGGCTTGGTCTCATGGCCTATCGTCACATTTGCCTGGCGAGCGACCTGCTCAAGACGCTGCTCGACCGCGTAGATAGCGCGCGAAAGCTCAATGGGCTCCGTTGAGCCAATGGGCACCGCCTCGCCATCGCTCGCACGCTCGGCCTCATCCAAGTTCGAAAGCGTGAGGATATCGTTGACGAGCGCCGCCAAACGGCCCGCCTCTCGGTAGATGCGGCCGCCAAAGGTGCGCAGATCGTCCTCGCCCTCGACCATGCCGTTCGCAATGAGCTCGGCATAGCCTGAGACTGCCGTAAGCGGGGTCTTGAGCTCATGGGTGATATTGGCCGTGAACTCACGGCGCATACGGTCGTTGTCCGCCAGCACCGCCATCTGGCGCTTGAGCTCCTGGCGTTGCGACTCAATGCGCTCGAGCATGGGAACCATCTCGGCATAAGCATGCTCGTAGCTGCGGCGCGGATGGTCCAGATCGACCTCCTGCAACGGCTCAATGATGGCACGGGACTCACGACGCGCCAAGAAAAACGAGAGCACCGCACCCGCCGCCGCAATAAGCAGCATCGGCGCCACGAGAGACATCAGAATCGCCGCAACGCCAGGTTGGGCCTGCGCCAAGCGAACAACCTGGCCGTTGTTAAGTCGGACGGCTCGGTACAGCATAATCTCGTCGAGCGTGGAGCTTGCGCGCTCCGCAGAACCCGAGCCGCTCTCGAAAGCCTTGGCGACCTCGGGACGATCGCCGTGATTGGGCAGCATGGAAGGCGACGCCTCGTTGTCGTAGGCAACCGACCCGTCTTTGTTGATCAGCGTGATGCGCAAGTCCTCGCGATCGAGACTGCGCAGAAAGGCAATAGGCTCCTGCTGCTCATTGAGGGCAGCGGCAATAAGCTCGGTTTCCTGCGAAAGGTTGGCACTCGTGGCATCTGCCAGGGTATTTTGCACAAAGAACGCACCCAGCACCGTAAACGCCACGATAACCGCCATAGCGCAGAAAAAAACCGTCGCGAACACGCGATGCGACAGGGTGCGTTTTCCCTGGGGAGCTAAGACCACGAGCTACTCCTCCGATGCG
>UMBF01054217.1_pt1 | contig 43543 bp, 39 predicted proteins | sample 1963901 | NCBI WGS metagenome assembly UMBF01 (sample SAMEA4835935, study PRJEB28245) | human gut metagenome | biome: gut microbiome; material: fecal sample | place: Denmark | collected 2008 | reverse complement strand
GATGATTGATTATATGGCTAAGACTATTAAGGAAGCTGTTAATCAGTAATTAACCAGTATATGTGGAGGGCAGTTTATGAGAATTCGTTTAGCAGATTATGTTGCCAATTTCCTTGTGGAACATGGCGTTACAGATGTATTTTCTGTAGTTGGAGGTGGTGCAATGCATCTTAACGATGCATTGGGACATAATGAAAAGCTTAAGGTAACATACAATCATCATGAGCAGGCGTGTGCCATAGCTGCCGAAGCGTATGCAAGAATTGATAACAGAATTGCCGCTGTATGTGTTACAACTGGACCTGGAGGGACCAATGCACTTACGGGTGTAGTAGGAGGGTGGCTTGATTCTATCCCTATGTTTATTATAAGTGGACAGGTTCGTTACGACACAACCTCAAGATATGCACTTCAGTTTACAGAGACACCGCTTCGTGCAATGGGAGACCAGGAATACGATATAGTTAAGTCTGTGTCTAATATGACAAAGTATGCAACTATGATAGAAGACCCTAAGGATATCCGTTATGCACTTGAAAAGGCATGGCATCTGGCAACAACAGGCAGACCGGGTCCAGTATGGATTGATATTCCTGTTAATTTTCAGGGCGGATATATTGAGACTGATGAGCTTGAAGGATATAATCCGGCAGAGGATGATGCAAAGCTTCCGCCACAGGTAAGTGAAGATGTTGTAAGAACTGTACTTGAAAAGATTAAGAATGCCAAAAGACCAGTATTCCATGCAGGTTATGGAATAAGACTTTCAGGTGCTTATGATGTGTTCAGATCAGTTTCAGAAAAGCTTAATATGCCTATCGTTACATACTGGAATGCAGTGGATCTAATAGAAGATGATAATCCTCTGTATTGTGGAAGAGCAGGTAATATGGGCGACAGACCAGGTAACTGGGCTATTCAGAATGCCGATTTAATACTTGCTGTAGGTACAAGAATATCTATCAGACAGACTGGATATAACTGGAAAACATGGGCAAGAGCAGCAGAGGTCATAATGGTTGATGTTGATAAGGCTGAGTTAAAGAAGCCTACTATCCATGTTGAGATGCCAGTATGGGCTGATGCTAAGGATTTCCTCACAAAGCTTGATAAGCAGGCGGCAGCTATTGCACCTGTATCAGCAGGTGGTGAATGGCTCGCAACAACACAGAGATGGAAGAAGGAATATCCGGCAGTACAGCCAAGACAGTGGGAGGAGAATGGAAGCACTGCAAATGTATATGCATTTGTAAGATATTTAAGCAGCAGACTTCCAGAAAACAGTCTTACAGCAGTGTCTAATGGCGCATGCTGTGTTGTAGGTAATCAGGCATATGTAATCCAGAAGGGAAGCCGTATGGCTAATAACAGTGCCATAGCAAGCATGGGATATGGACTTCCTGCAGCGATTGGAACTTGTATCGGCGGCGGAAGAAGAAATACAATATGTCTTGAAGGTGACGGAAGTATAATGATGAACCTTCAGGAACTACAGACAATACTTACTAATAAGCTTCCAATCAAGATATTCCTTATTAACAATAACGGATATCATTCAATAAGACTTACACAGAATAATCTGTTTAAGGAGCATTGCAAGATTGGAATTGGACCAGAATCAGGAGATCTCTCATTCCCTGAATTCAAGAAGATTGCAGAGGCCTTTGGATATAAGTATTACAGTGCTTCATCTAATGAAGAGATGAAGAAGACTGTAGATGAGGTGTTAAAGGAAGACGGACCTGTATTCTGTGAGATATTTACAGATACTAAGCAGGTATGGGAGCCTAAGAGCAGTACCAAGAGATTAGATGATGGTACACTTGTAAGCCCCCCACTGGAGGATTTAGCACCATTCCTTCCAAGAGAAGAATTAAAGAAACAGATGTTTATTCCATTAATGGACGAAGAGTAGTAGTAAAACAACAGGAGGCACAATGCAGGCAGCAGTTGTAACAGGATGTACGGGAGCAGTAGGCTTAGGTCTTATAGATGCTCTTATGAAGAATAATGTTAAGGTTATAGCAGTTGTAAGAAAGGATTCAAAGCGTTCTTACAGAATTAAGGAATCACATTCACTTAAGAAGGTTGAATGTGATCTTAGTGAGCTTGATAAACTGCCACAGCTTGTGCAGGCGACAGGAATTAAACCGGATGTGTTCTATCACTTTGGGTGGGATGGAACATTTGGTGACTGCCGCAATGATATGTATATACAGAATATGAATGTGAAGTATGCACTGGACGCTGTAAATGCAGCGGCTGTTATGGGTTGCAGTGCATTCATAGGGGCTGGTTCACAGGCGGAATATGGAAGAGTTGAAGGAAAGCTTAATTCGCAGGTTCCTGCATTTCCAGAGAATGGCTATGGAATGGCAAAGCTGTGTGCAGGACAGATGACAAGAATCCAGTGTGAAAAGCTGGGAATCAGACATATATGGACAAGAATACTTAGTGTATATGGTCCATATGACGGAAGTGCTACGATGGTTATGTCTACAATAGGAAAGCTGTTAATAGGAGAGAAGCCATCATGTACAAAGGGAGAGCAGATGTGGGATTATCTGTACTCCAAGGACGCGGGGAAGGCATTTTATTTACTAGGAGAAAAAGGTATTAATGGCAAGGTTTACTGTATTGGTGGGGGAGAGGCAAGACCGCTTAAGGATTATATCGAGGATATAAGAAATGCGGTTAATCCGGAAGCAGAGATTGGTTTTGGAGAAGTTGCCTATGGTCCACGCCAGGTTATGTACTTGTGTGCAGATATACAGGATTTAGTTAAAGATACAGGATTTGCACCGGATTATAAGTTTTCAGAGGGAATTGCAGAGACAGTAGAATGGTGCAAGAAGGAGATTTGAATGAATGTAGTTTATTATGGTAGTGATTTCTTTTCTGAGATGTGAGAAGTATAAATAGAATCATTATGTGAAAACAATGTTCAAGTATAAGAGATTAATATATATTGTAGAAAATAATATATCAGAACATAATAAATATAGATTGTTAGATATATTAAATAGATTTCATTGAAATATATTTTTTATAAGGATGCCAAGCCAAAATGAAGTGTATCCTGATGTTACAATAAATTTGGGAAGAATATATGCAAGAATGGTATTAGGGGAAATACTTGAATATTCTTGTGCGGCAGAGTCGCCCATCCAGTGTGGCGTGAGCCACCTGCTCAGATGGAATGAGCCACTTTAATGAGGGTATTACTCTCGTAGTAATTTATCTAGGCTGTATACCTCTCGCATGGATCTGTCATGCACAGCATCAATGATTGTGATATTAATCTGAAAACTGTCATGTGTAATTCAGTCAATGAATGCATCGGCCAGAGAACTTGCTTATCCTCCAAGCTGACCGTACCATTCTTCGAATACATACTGTGAGCAGAAGATGGTTGATGATTTCTTACGTCTCCGATGAAGAAGCTCGAAGATATCTTTCTGTTCCGTATCAGTTGGTTTAAGAAGCACCCATTTATCCAGAATGAGAAGCACCGGATTGGAATATTTTGCCATAACTTTACGGTAGTTCCCTTCAGTTCGTGCAATGTCCAGATCCATGAGTAAGTCTGGCATACGGACATATCTAGTGTTGGAATACTGCATGCAGGCTTCCATACCAAAGGTACATGCCATGTATGTTTTACCACAGCCTGTTGCACCGGTAATAAAAAGATTCCGGTGTTCAGATATATATTCGCAAGTGGCAAGTCTGTTTATCAGCTCCTTGTTCAGCCTGCGTCCGGAAGTATAGTTGATATCCATGATATTTGCTTCCGGCTGGTCGAATCCAGCGTTGCGGATAAGAAGCTTTTGGCGGTTATTCTTGCGGTTGCCGTATTCAATATCTACCAGCATTCCAAAACGGTCTTCAAAAGGAACTTCCTTAAATATCGGATCGTCAAGCTGGTTACGGAATGCATTTTTTCAGTCTTTCTTCCAAACCTGTTATTATTGGCAAGCACCAGCTGTTCCATCATTTTCTGCATCTTATCATTTAATGCTTTTGTTTCTACTGTAAGCGCTACATAATCACCCGTATGATTCATACAGTCTCATTTTATATAGAAATCAGATTTCTTAATGTTTATTAAGGCTACATGTGTCCTGCATCATCTCTGATCATGGCATAAGTTCTTCAAGTATGCTTTCGGGCTCATTTTTGTAGTCAAGCATCTTTGTCATGACCGTTTCCAGGTAAAGACGGATGTTTAATCCATTAACCTTTGCTGTTTCCGCAAGCGTATATACTATTGCACTTGCAGTTGCTCCCTTTACTGTACCGTGGAATAAAAAGCTCTTTCCATAACATAGCTTTTGACAGCTCGTTCGGTTGCATTATTGCTTATGGAGCATCTTCCATCTGTAAGATAGTTTTTCATATATGGTTTCTGATTCAGGGCATAGTTCACCGCTTTAGAAAACTTTGATTCACCAAGTGGATTCTGCTTTTCTACCCATTCCCAGAATGAATCCATCAGTGTGTACATAACCATGATAATCAGCGAGGAACTTTGCTGCATGATATCCGCCTCTGGTCGGCTGATATTCATATATCACAATTCTGTGTTTTTCAAATGCTCCGCTTGTATAAAGCCATATATATGACTTTGATTCCGGGGTTTTACCATCCTCATCCTGCACCATTCATAATCTGACAGACCGCTAACTCTGCAGGTCTGTATAAGTTCAGTCCAATATTTGTCACGCTCAGATTTATTCATAACTCAATCCACCGAAAATTTATTTGGAGTAAAATGATACAAAAGTCTGATAATAGTTTGAAGTGAAATGCTACAACTTTTGCAATCCTGATCAGGAATTTAGAGTATAATGCTCCAATTGTCCTAATCTTATGCCTAAATTCAAAGGATTTCACTACGGTGAGTTATGTAGCGCTTACCACATTTTCATGTGTTACATAATGAATATGAGGCTGTTTTCCGATTAAGCGACGGAAAGTTATATAAAGATGGTAATAAAAAATGGTCAACATCAATGATTTCAGAAATTGAAGAATGGTATAAAGATAACAGAGATGAATTGATAGAGGCTTGGGAAAATTTACATGGCTTGTGACTGTAATTATTGTAGAAATATTTGGCAAGGAGAATATAGATGGAGCATCATAGAATAGATCCGTATCCAATACCTAATGATATAAAGTTGATTTATATAATGAACCATAACTAGCAGATAAATCATTGCTTGATTATCCTGAATATAAAGACTGTGAGAATGAACAGGATAATATACGCATATTTGTGCCGATTGATTTGAATGATAAAGCCATATTAAGAAGTAACCATTGCAAGACTGGAACTGATACCTGACAGTGGTGCAGAGTTTTTTTCATTTGAGTTGATTGATAGATTAAGAGAAGAGTATGAAATAGATTAGTATTTTATACTATAATATTTCTTCCCAAGCTGCTGCTTCAGATTCTGTGGATAAACTTTATCTGGATTAACCCCAGCATCAACAGCTAGTTTCTTAATCAATCTCCATACATTAGATCTTTCAAGAGGGGTGCCTTTTCTAGTACAGAAAATCACCCCATTTATTATTGCTTCATGGTCTATATATTTATATAAGCCATCTAATAAATTATCTGGAATTCTGATGTTATATTCCTTGCTGTTACGCATAACAGTAATTTTTCCCATTTCTAAAGAGTGTGTAGCAAGGTATTGTAATTCGTTTAATCTTATATCTGTATTTCCAAGGACTTGAATTAACATAGCTATTCTATAATCGTTATTGTTTATAGCGGTTTTAAGGAGTTGGTTATATTCATCAACTGTAAGTAAGTTAGAATCTGTTGATTCGGTCTTAGATTTCTTAAGATTAACGCAGTGAATATCATTTCTTCCTATAAAATTACAAAATGTGTTTATACATGATATAATAGTATTTATGCTGCTTATACTGTAATCAGCATTTTTAAGAATCTCGATATATTTATCTGCAGTATCCTGAGATATTTGGTAACTGTTATCAGAAAGAAAGATTTGAAATCTTCGTATATCCCGCATATATTTATCAAGAGTTATTCTGCTCTTATTTTTATTTATAAGAAATTCTTCGAATTCATTAATATCTGTATTAGTGATTTTATTATTCATGGGAAATCTCCAGTTATTGTAATTTGATTTTTGCATATTCCTGTGCAGTGATTTTATCTATTATTTCTAGTCCGACACGAACACGCTTAGGTTGATGCCACAGATATACTTCTATATCAGCAATTCTCTTATGTCTGTCAATTCTATTAACCATATCAGACCTTCCGCTAAGAGGCCCCTTATTTATCATTAATTGGTTATCTACAATATATCCATATGACATAGCAATATAGTTATACTCGTCCATAAGCTGACGAAGATATTGTTCTTCTTCATTGTTAAGGGCATTGAAATCCCCACCTATGCGGACAGGAGAAACTACATTAGGTATACGCCAGAGAAGTTTTTCAAGAGTCTTAGAATCTGAATCGCTCTCTATAAATATGTATCCTGCAAATAGAATGTCATCGTCAAGATGCCAGGAGCCTTCATATTTCTTGGCATGTTGCCAGATAGGAGAGAATACTTTTGCGGCTATATCTTCTGGAATGGCTTTGCGGCATTTATCAACGGCATCTAGTTCTCTGCCGGCTGTTGTGTGTGCTATGTACCACATAGGGTATACCTCGATTCTTCAATCTATATTGTATTTCATAAATGACATTATGTTGTAAAAATATTTTGGATATGGTAGCATATTTATATAGTTAATTCAAGAGTGTAGAGATTGATTCATAGATGAAGAAAGCTTCAAGGATTGTATAGGTACATGTTGTTTTTGAGAAAAGTATTAGCAGCCTTATTGGTGATGCTGATAAAGCATTATATTTTCATGTAAGTAAGACCATATTTGATGCTGGAATTAAGATAAAACAATTACCATGCGCACTAAACCCCATTGCATAATCCCAAAACATGTTATATAATATAATGACATATGAGATTATATTGCTACGAAGAGCCAATAGGAGGATATGATGACAAGAACATACGCTGTTAAGTATAAGAGTAAATCAAAGATGTTAACAACACCTGAGCAGGTTGCCAAGACTGAGGAAGATATCAAGGCATTAGCACTTGTTAAGGATGCAGTTATTAAGGAAGACGGACAGGTTGTTACTGTTGAGGTTGAGAATGAGGAAGATTTCGAACCGGTTATGGACAGAGTAGTCAACATTTTCAGAAGAATTGATGACAAGTCTGAGGTTTCATACAAGTTCGGTCTTAACCGTGAATAATTCGAAGACTATTGATTAGAGTAAGCCTGTGAAGCCGTAGACTGCGTCACAGGCTTATATTATGTGTATGCCGGAACGGGTATGAATTGTTTATGTATTATGTTTATAAAGGAGTAAAACAGTGAGTTTAGAAAGTGAAATTAAGAAAAGAAGGACATTTGCCATTATCTCTCACCCGGATGCTGGTAAGACTACATTAACAGAGAAGTTCCTGCTTTACGGAGGAGCTATTAACCTTGCAGGTTCTGTAAAGGGTAAGAAGACTGCCAAGCATGCGGTTTCTGACTGGATGGAGATTGAGAAGGAAAGAGGTATTTCGGTAACTTCTTCAGTTCTTCAGTTTAACTACGAAGGCTACTGTATTAATATCCTTGATACTCCGGGACATGAGGATTTCTCCGAGGATACTTATAGAACTCTTATGGCAGCAGATTCTGCGGTCATGGTTATTGACGCTTCTAAGGGTGTTGAGAAACAGACTATCAAGCTTTTTAAAGTATGTGTTATGAGACACATTCCTATATTTACATTTATCAATAAGATGGATAGAGAGGCTAATGACCCATTTGAGCTTCTTGATGAGATTGAGAGCGTACTTGGAATTGCTACATGCCCAATTAACTGGCCTATCGGCTGCGGTAAGGAATTCAAGGGCGTATATGACCGTAAAGAGAAAAATGTTTCTTTATTCAAGGCAGCCATGAATGGTCAGAAGGAAGTTGATACTGAGATTGTTGACGCATCAGATGAGGCTGTTCTTAAGGACAGAATTGGTGATGCCTTCTACGACAAGCTTCAGGAAGATATCGAACTGTTAGACGGAGCGAGTGCAGAGTTTGACCAGGAAATGGTAAGTGCTGGTGACCTTACACCGGTATTCTTCGGTTCAGCACTTACTAACTTTGGTGTACAGACTTTCCTTGAGCATTTCTTATCAATGACAACTTCTCCGCTTCCAAGAAAGTCTGACCAGGGAGTTATTGATCCATTTACTGAGGAATTCTCAGCATTTGTATTCAAGATTCAGGCTAATATGAATAAAGCACACAGGGATAGAATTGCTTTCATGAGAATATGTTCAGGTAAGTTTGAAGCCGGAATGGAAGCTAACCATGTACAGGGTGGCAAGAAGATAAGACTCAGCCAGCCTCAGCAGATGATGGCGGAGGAGAGGCATATTGTTGATGAGGCATATGCAGGAGATATTATCGGTGTATTTGATCCGGGAATATTCTCTATCGGTGATACTATCTGCAAATCTAACAAGAAATTTGCATTTGAGGGTATACCTACATTTGCACCAGAACATTTTGCAAGAGTAAGACAGATTGATACTATGAAGAGAAAACAGTTCATTAAGGGTATCAACCAGATTGCACAGGAAGGTGCGATTCAGATATTCCAGGAGTTCAATACAGGAATGGAAGAGATTATCGTGGGCGTTGTTGGTGTCCTTCAGTTTGAAGTTCTCGAATACCGTCTTAAGAATGAATACGGTGTTGATATCAGATTTGAGCCGCTTCCATACGAGCATATCCGCTGGATTGAGAATCCTGAGGAAATTGATGTGAACAGAATTGTTGGTACATCAGATATGAAGAAGATTAAAGACCTTAAGGGCAATCCGCTTCTGGTATTTGCCAATAGCTGGTCTGTTAATATGGTACTTGAGAGAAATGAGGGCTTAAAGCTTTCAGAATTTGGAAGAAACTAGTTAATACTATACATTCAGGAGTCAGGTGATTACATGAAATCAGGATACAAATGTAGTGCAAAAAGAATAGCCGCAATTGGTGTCATGTTATGTATGCTTGTGCTGACATGCCTTACGGTTACTTCTGTGCTTAATACTAAGGCGGAAGAGTCCATTGGTCAGGGCCATGTTAATTATGATGTTACAGGCTTAAGAATCAGAAAAGGTCCTACAACAAACAGCAGTATTATTACAACTGTAAGCGGTGGATTTAAGTTTGATATATATGAAGAGACAACTGATGACGACGGTGATACGTGGTATGGCATAGGATTTTATCTTAATGGCAGTTATGAGAGAGGCTATATATATGGCGGCTACATAACTGTTGATAAGAGAAATGATTATAAGCCGGATGCAGATTTTGAGGAGTACCTTGATTCACAGGGATTCCCGGATAGTTATAAGGATGGGTTAAGACAGCTTCATGCGCAGTATCCTAACTGGGTGTTTGTGGCGGATCATAATGGGAAAGACTGGTCGGATGTACTTGATAATCAGAATGTAATCGGACGAAGCCTTACATATGGTTCAGCTGTATCATCATGGAAATCAGTTGCTGATGGCTGTTATGACTGGGAATCAGGAAAGTATACTCAGCTTGATTCAGGTGGCTGGGTTCAGGCATCATCTGCACTTGTTGAATATGCACTTGATCCTAGAAACTTCCTTAATGCAGATAATATATTTATGTTCGAGAATCTTTCATTTGACAGTTCATTGCAGGATGAGAGTGGTCTTGAGAGCATGGTGGATGGTACATTTATGGATAATTCAAGCCATGACCTGTCGTATGATGGAAGAAATTATACATATATAACCGGTCTGCTTCTTGCGGGACAGGAATCAGGCGTAAGTCCATATCACCTTGCTTCAAGAATTCTGCAGGAGCAGGGATATGATGGACACGGAAGCAGTATATCAGGAACCCAGTCAGGTTACTTGGGTTATTATAATTATTACAATATAGGAGCATATGCGAGAGGTGGATTGACAGCTGTCCAGAATGGTCTTGAATATGCTTCTTATCCAGATTCATCTACATTAAGGCCTTGGAATAAAAGAATGAAGTCTATTATAGGTGGTGCAATATATCTTGGGAAAAGTTATATAAACAGAGGTCAGAATACTCTTTATTATGAAAAATTTGATATGACTGGAAGAGGTCATCAGTATATGACTAATGTTCTTGCACCTAGAAGTGAATCAGTTAAGAGCGCACAGGGGTATAGCGACAGTAACAAGAATAATATTGCATTTATATTCAGAATACCTGTGTATGAGAATATGCCTGAAAATGTGTGCGAGATACCTACAGGCAATGGCAGCCCTAATAACAGACTTGAGAGCCTGTATGTTGAAGATTATTCTATAACGCCAACATTCAGTTACTATACGACAGAATATAGTCTGATTGTGGATTATGAGACTTCATCAGTATATGTCGGAGGTTCGGCACTTGATTCATCAGCTGATGTCAGTGGATTAGGATATCATGACCTTTCGGTTGGAAGCAACGATATTACAATTACGGTAACAGCAGCTAATGGTGATGAGCAGAATTATGTTATTACTGTGGTAAGAGAAGATAAAGAGCCAGATCCTGAACCAGGTCCGGGACCAGAGCCTGAACCGGATGTTACTTATCCGGGATTCTCAACAGATTTATTTGTTGATGAAGATGAAAGATATATTACCGGTATAAATGTATCGGAATACACAGGAGATGTACTTGACAGAATCAGTAATTATTATGGTGCTTATTCGAAGATTCTCAATAAGAATGGCAATGAGAAAGATGGATTAGTTGGTACAGGAGATATTCTTATAACATATAACTCTTCTGGTGAAGAAGTAAGCAGATATGAGATTATTCTTTATGGTGATGTCAATGGCGATGGTGAGATAGATTTGTTTGATTTTGTTGCTGTGAAAAGATCAATTTTAGGTATTGCTGATCCATTGGGCGTTTATTGGAAAGCAGCGGATTGTAATAGAGATGGAGAAATTGATTTGTTTGATTTTGTTGCTGTAAAAAGATGTATTTTAGGCTTGGGAAGTGTTAAACAATAAAGTAATGTGGAAGGTAGAAAATGAAAATAATAAAAAAAATACTAGCGTTCTTTAACATACTAGTCATATGTGGATGCTTTTTATCGGTAATTAATGCAAATGCCGAGGAGTCTGCAAGTGTCTTAATAAGTTCGGCAAATGGTGTTGTTGGAGAGAAAATAAATATAACAGTAACAATTAATGCTTCAGAAGATATAGGTGGAGCGTTTATATATGTATCTTATGATAATACAATAATTAAACCAACTAGTGGAAGTAATAGTGGTGTTATTAGGTATGAATTTACAGATGGTAAATCGTATGGTATGAATGAGTCTTTGACACAAGAATTTGAGATTATAGGTGTAGGTACGACTACTCTAAGCGTTACAGGAGATTCGAGGATTGTCAGTATAAACAATGAACGTGAATCTATTAGCAGTTCCTCATCAGGAACTGTCACTGTAAAAGCTCCAGCCAGCTACTCATCAGACAACACGCTTAAGTCCCTGCAGATAAGTCCGGGAACGCTTTCACCAGCATTTTCACCAGACAGGACAACTTACAATGCAACTGTTGATGCTGATGTCACAGAGCTTGTTGTAAGTGCTGTAGCTAATGATAATGCTGCTAAGGTAAGCATAAGTGGCAGAAGAATGGACCCGGGAAGTAATACAACAACAATTACTGTTACTGCGAAAGATGGTTCAGTTAATAAATATATAATATATACAACAAGACTTGAGGATGGTCAGGAAGCAACAACAGAGGCTGAGTCAAAGACAGAAGCTGTTACAGAAGATGCATCACAGGTGGTTAATAATGATGGAACTGTGACGATAGATGGCAGGAAGTATTCTGTTGTAAAGGATTATTCAGGAATCACAATTCCAGATGGATATCAGGAGATTGACTATGATTATAATGGTCAGAAGATAAATGCGGTTAAAGGCATAAAGACAGGTCTTATCCTTATGTATCTTGAAAGTGAAGATGGAAAAGGCGGGTTCTACATCTATGATGAGACTGCGAAAACATTTTCACCATACAATACTGTTGCAGAACCAGAGATAACATATGTTGTTCTGCCTATAACGAACTCGTTAGAGAAGCCGGCAGGTTATGCACTTACAAGGTTTACCATGAATGGTAAAGAAGTGCAGGTACTTATGGACGCTGACAGACAGTACTGCCTGTTCTATGGAGTAAGTTCTCTTGGAGAGAAGGGATGGTTCAGATACAGGGTAAGTGATGGCTCGATTCAGGCGTATTCTGTTGTGAAATCTGACACTGCTAATGCTGATGTTAAGGCTGATAATGGAAAAACATCAGGAAACAGCAGATTCTGGCTGATGATAGTATTAATACTTGGACTGATAATAGCGGTATTTATAGTGATTACTATTGTTCTTTGCTCTAAGCTTGCGAAAGTGAAGAAGGTGTTTAACATGGCGTCAAAGGATGGTGTTGACCTTGATGAATACACTGAAAAAGTAATTGAAGGGTACGAATCAGACGAAGATGACAGCTACGCGGAACTTGATACATCAACTGACACAGTCTCTTATGGAGATGATAAGTCAGGTAAGAATGATGTAGAAGAGTTGAAGCTCTTTGATGTTGATGATGATAAGTAAATAATTAAAAAGCCTTAGTGAAAATGTGATGCTCAGATTACATTTTCCTAAGGCTTTTTCTTATTCTTCCGGAAGCTTCCAATTTTCTGCCTGACTATAATAGTCGGCTGACATTTCGTTATATTGGGCAGCCTCGTATGGGTCGTCTGTTGCTGCGGCAAGTTCTTCATAACATTTACCAAGCAAAGATAAAGGCTTGTTTCCGCTGCTTGCCACATCAAGTATGCTCTCTGTCTCAAATGCAGCATTATACAGCCACAGCACAGCTTCCTCATAGTCTGTCTGGTTCATGTAAAATGTTCCTAGAATCAGACACATTTCAGCAGGAGGATTGTCGGCAACTGCTTTTAAAGTGGTCTTAAAGAATGCGTCAGTGTCACCGTCTGCCATATATATCTTAGCAAGAATACAGTTGATTTCTTTCATTAAATCATTGCTTCTGCCTTCTTTTGATAGAATATTTTCAAATATATTCCTGAAAGCAATAAAGTCGGAATCTTCACCGGATATAAGAAGTTCTTTACACAGCATGGTAACTACATAATCTTCAATGTGGATACCTTTTTCAAATGCTTTGAAATATGTTGAAAAATCTCTTTTACTATGGTCGCCCGACTGCATGTGAAGAATTTCAATGTCACTGTCATATACGATTGGCGTGAGCCGTACTGTTTCATGTATTGGTGAAATCCATGTGAATGGACGGAGCCTTTTGAAAAGCTTCGGGCGGAGTTCTTTGTGTGCATTGTATACAGAATTATATTCTGATGCATTGACATAATACATCTGAACAATGTCTATCTCTGGAAGAAGCATATGTTTCAATTCTCTTAATGCGTAGTTGTTAGTATCATCAAGCACTTCGTCTGCGTCAGCACTGAATATGTAGTCACATTCAGCTTTGGAAAATGCGAAATTTCTTGCGGCTGAAAAATCATTTATCCATTCAAAATCATATATTTTATCGGTGTAGTGAGCGGCAATTTCTTTGGTATTGTCAGTTGAGCCTGTGTCTACAATAATCAATTCATCATAAGTTCCTGCGTATGAATCAAGACACCTTGCAAGAATGTCCTGCTCATTTTTTACAATCATGCACATGCTTATTGATATCATGTTTTTCTCCTGTTCTTAATTGGATTTATATAGGTTATATCGGTAAATGCCTTGATTTTTTTAGGTATTCGTAAGATACTTGTTATCAATGATAACATATATCTGATACGAGGTACACAATGTCAAAAAAGAAATCTGCAGCAGAACCAGTTGAATATATAGACAGTCAGGCTTTTGACGCGGCGAAAGAGAAGATAATCGGTAAGAGCCATAATGACAAGGGGATAGGTACTTTGTCGGAAAAGACACTGCATGCAGTATTAAAAATGTATTATGAACCTGATGAGGATAATCATGAGGTTGCAATAGACGGTTATTTTGCAGATATATATAATGAGCATGGGATAATTGAGATTCAGACAAGGCAGCTTAACAAGTTAAGGGATAAGTTGTCAGTGTTCCTGAATGAATATCAGGTGAGGGTTGTATATCCGATGCCGTATGAAAAGTATTTAAGCTGGATTGAGCCGGAAACAGGGGATATTACTTCCAGAAGAAAGTCTCCAAAGCGATGCTCTGTGTATGACGCGATGTTTGAACTGTATAAGATTAAAGCATTTTTAAAGAATCAGAATCTTAAGGTTACATTGCTGCTGATTGATATGGAAGAATATAAGCTTCTTAATGGCTGGAGTTACGATAAGAAGCGCGGAAGTGTGCGTTATGACCGCATTCCTGTTGGAATAAGAAAGATAGTTGAACTGGACTGTCCGCAGGATTATATGCAGTTTGTACCAGAAGGGCTTGAGAAGAACTTTACTTCAGCGGATTTTGCAAATGCAGCGCATATTGACAGGCAGACTGCTGCCAGTGTACTTGCAATGCTTAATTACATGGAACAGGTTAAAAGAGTCGGAAAGACAGGCAATGCCTATATATACGATATTGAAGAACATTATTGAATGGAGATAGTATGTACTCTGTAAATGGAAACTGCTTTCGAATATCTGTAAGGAATCTTGTGGAATTCATGTGCGCAGAAGGTGATATTGACAACAGGAATACAGGCAGCAATGATGTGAAAATCATGCAGGAGGGGGCAAGGATTCACAGGAAAATCCAGCACAGCATGGGAACTATGTATCATGCAGAAGTGCCTTTAAAGATTGAGATACCGCTTGTATCTGACTTAGGGATTGAGTATGTATTACAGGTTGAAGGCAGGGCTGACGGTATTATTGCAGATATTAATTATGACGAGGATGGCAATAAAGAGCCGGAGAGCGATGCAATAATTGATGAGATAAAGACTATGCAGACAGATGTTTCTCTGCTGAAAGAACCGGTCTATGTGCATAAAGCCCAGGCACTGGTATATGGCTATATATATGCAAGCCAGAAGAAGCTGTCAAAGATTGGAATCCAGATGACTTACGTTACTCCTGAGCCTGAGACAATCAACAAGTTTCTGGAAGAATATACATTTGAAAGAATTGAAGAGTGGTTTAATAAGCTGATTACGGGCTTTAAGAGATGGACTGATTATACATTTGATGAGAGGCATAAAAGGACGGAATCAATCAGAGAACTTAAGTTTCCTTATGAATACAGGGAGGGGCAGAAGAATCTGTGCGTGAGTGTATACAGGGCTATTGAAGATAATACCAATCTATATATTCAGGCACCTACAGGTGTCGGAAAGACGTTGTCTACTGTGTTCCCGGCTGTGCAGGCGTTAGGACAGCAGATGTCAGACAAGATATTTTACCTGACTTCAAAGACAATAACGAGAACTGTTGCGGAGGATACTTATGCTATATTAAGAGATAACGGGCTTCATATGAGAACTGTTACTCTTACAGCGAAGGACAAAATATGTCCACTTGATGAGCGCAACTGCAACCCCGTGGCATGTCCTTATGCCAAGGGGCATTTTGACAGGATTAATGATGCTGTGTACGACATAATAACGAGCCAGATAGTTATCGGAAGAGATAATGTCATGGAATATGCCAACAGACATAATGTCTGCCCGTTTGAGATGTCGCTTGATGTTTCGTACTGGTGTGATGGAATTATATGTGATTATAATTATGTATTTGACCCGGATGCGTCGCTTAAGCGGTATTTTGGCAATGGTGCGAAGGGTGATTATGTGTTTCTTGTGGATGAAGCACATAACCTTGTGGACAGAGCAAGAGAAATGTACAGTGCAGTGTTGAAAAAAGAAGATTTTCTTGCGGCTAAGAAGCTTGTCAAAGAGATGGACAAACGGCTTGCAGGCGCACTTGACAGATGTAACAAGCAGTTGCTCGAATATAAAAGACAGTGCGATACATTCATGGTTGTGAGTGGTCTTGGAACATTTCCAGCCAGCCTTGAGCGTGTAATGGGACTTATGCAGAAGTTTATGGAAAGGCATAAGGGTGAGCCTGTGACTAACGAGCTGCTCGAGTTTTTCTTTGCAGTGAGACATTTTCTTAATATGTATGACTGTGCTGATGAAAAATATGTCTATTATAATGAGCATGATAATGATGGAAACTTTCTTGTACATCTGTACTGTGTTGACCCGTCTGGCAACATAAGTGAGAGACTTTCACAGGGCAGAAGCACGGTATTCTTCTCAGCAACGCTGCTTCCGGTCAATTATTTTAAGGAAATGCTTTCAGGTGATGTATCAGAAAGAGCGGTGTATGCACACTCTTCTTTTGAACCTGATAATAAGAGAATTGTCGTGGCTACTGATGTGACAAGCCGTTATACAAGAAGAAACGCAAGGGAATATGCCAAGGTACATGATTATATTATGCATATGATTTCTGGCAGAAGCGGCAGATATATGGTGTTCTTTCCGTCATATTCTTACATGGAGAGTGTTCTTGAGTGCTTCAGGTGGGAAAATGGTGTTAATGTGGTCGAATGTGGTGGAGAATATACATTTTTACCAGAAAGCTGTGTAAATGTGCTTGTGCAGGGAAGGTTTATGAAGGAGGCTGACAAGGAAAATTTCTTATCAGCATTTTATGAGGAACTTCCAGAAGGGGCTTCGCTTGCAGGATTCTGTGTGCTTGGAGGAATATTTTCCGAAGGCATTGACTTAAAGGATGAGAGCCTTATCGGAGCTGTCATTGTCGGAACAGGGATTCCGATGGTGTGCAGGGAGCGTAACATTTTAAGGGATTATTTTGATGAGTTTGGTAAAAATGGATATTCTTATGCTTATGTTATTCCGGGAATGAATAAGGTGCTTCAGGCAGCAGGAAGGGTTATAAGGACGGATACGGATAAGGGAGTTATTGCACTTCTGGATGACAGATTTATGACTGGTGAATATGAGCGTATGTATCCTAGGGAGTGGAACAGGATATTTCCAGTCAGTCTGGGTAATGCTTATAAATGTATTAAGGATTTCTGGACGGAACAGGATATATAGGGCATTGATAAAAAATGTACAATGTTAGAACTTGTAGTCGGACTGTATGTGTGATAGAATTTAGACAGATATTATTAAGGTCCGGATATATGATGATTTGTTTTGATTATGGGAGATGGGCTTATGCAGAACGTGGAAGAGATTAATAAGAATATAGAAAACAAAACTGTAGACAAGCAGGTCTGGCAGTCTCTGGGATTTGATGAATTACAGACTATTGAGATTATCAGAGGAATTGAGAATGGCGTTGATGTGAGTGTGTATTGCAAAGAGGAATTTAACGCTGCCCAGATGAAAGCATTAAGACTTGGTCTGGAAGAAAAACTTGATGTAAGCAGATTTGCAGATGCACAGTATGATTATATGCAGATGGAAGAACTGAAGCAGGCTGTGCGTAGCGGAATGAATATGGATGATATATGTAATCCTAAGTTCAGTCATTCTGTTATGAGAGAGATAAGGCTTGCATCAGAGCTTAATTATGATCTGACCAGGTATGCAAAGCTTGGTTATTCAGGAGAGGTATTAAGACAGATAAGACTTGCAAAAAAAGAAGATATTGACCTTACATTTTTTGTTGAGGATAATTATGATGAATATCAGCTCAATGAGATAAGGCTGGGAATACACAGCTGTGTCGACATAACTAAGTATCTGCTTCATGAATATAATGGGAAACAGATGGAACAGATCAGACTTGGACTTGAGGAGGGGATAGATGTTACTCCGTATAACATGGTTGGATTTTCATCAGGACAGATGAAGCAGATAAGACTTGGACTTGAAGAAGGAATAGATGTTTCTGAATATGCAGATCCGTTTATTGATGCGGTAAGCATGAAAGAGGCAAGACACAGAATTTCTGATAAATGGAATGACGAGAAGCCTGCACTTAATGAATTGCAGTCACAGGAAATTCTTATGGGACTTACAAGCGGTGTAGATGTTTCTTTATATGCTGATCCAAGATATACCTTTAAAGAGATGGAGAAGATAAGACTTGCACTTGAGAGGGGAAGTAATCTGGATGGGCTGCTTAAGTATGGATGTTAAGATGCAGCTATTACAGTACAGTGTTTTGATAATGAATGGATAAGACCTTCGGAAAGGGGGAACAGCATGAGCAATACAGAAATAGTTAATGAAACAGCTGATATAGATGATATCGAGTTACATGAGGTTTATGTATATATTGCAGATGATAATATGAGCGCATCAGTCAGGCTTGGCAAATGTGATGAAGGATATACATATGATGAAGTCATGAATAAGCTATCGCTTAATGGAATTAAGACGGGAATAGATGAAGAAAAAATTCGATGGATGATTTTACAAAAAATATATGACCAGCCTGTTGAAGTTGCTTTTGGTAAACCGGTAGAGGCAGGAAAAGATGGATATTATGAGTTTTTCTTTGATACAGATGCAATTAATAATAACAGACCTACAGTAAGAGAAGATGGTTCTATTGATTACTTTAACCAGAAGAGATTTGAAAAGGTTAATGAGGGTGATTTGCTGGCAAGATATCATGAGCCGACTAAAGGGGAGTTTGGCTTTGATGTATGTGGAAAGCTGCTTGTTCCTAAGCAGGGTAAACCAAAGCCAAGACTGCATGGTAAGGGCTTTAAGACATCTGATGATGGTAAAGAAACTTATGCTGCAATATCTGGAAAGATTGAATACTGTAACTATGATTTAAGTGTTGTTAATGTATATGAGGTTAATGGTAATCTAGATATGAGCATGGGGAATATTGACTTTAACGGGGATGTTAATATTACAGGCAGTGTGAGAAGTGGTGTAACAGTTCATGCCATGGGAAGTATATATGTTGGAGGCTTCGTTGAGGGAGCAACACTTATTGCTGGGAAAGATATTGTATTAAAGGATGGTGTTAATACTAAGAATTCAGGAAAAATCGAGGCAGGGGGAAATATATCAGGCAGATTTTTTGAGAATACAGAGGTTATTGCCAAAGGAGACTTACAGTGTAATTATATTCTTAACTGCAGGGTGCTTACATATGGCAGGATATTTGTTGAGGGACCCATAGGTTCTATTATAGGTGGTGATGTAACTGGTGTTATGGGAATCAGTACTACATCATGTGGACATGAAAGCAATGTAAAGACTTTGTTGAGAGTTGGTTCGACCAAAGAAATCAGAAAAGAATATGCAGAACTTATTATGGAACTTAAGGAAGTAGACGGACAGATTGAAACTTTTGAAATGGCTAATAAGAAGTTTGAGATGATTAAACAGAACATGCCTGAAAAGTATGATAGTAAAATGGCATTGAGAGTTACCCAGTCAAAGATTGTAAAGATGGCTCAGAAAGCCAAGCTTGAAGAAAAGAGCAAGGCATTATACAATCTTATAAGAGATTCAGAGAGAGCAGTTGTTAAAGTAAAGAATCATATATATCCGGGAAGCAGGATATATATGGATGATAAGACTTACATGCCAAGTTCTGTATTTTCACATATTATTGTTAAGAAGACACCAAGCACGATTATTCTTAGGGATTATGATGAATAAGTATATTACAGGGAGAGTATTATGATAGAAGAAGTTGTTTCGGTGGAATTGCCGGTGCATGAAAGGCTGGTAGTAAGAAAGAACAGACTTATGAATGAAGAAAACGGCATAGATATGCCAAGGATTTCTATAGTTACAGGCACTCATGGGGATGAACTTGACGGACAGTATATCTGCTATGAGGTTATCAGAAGGATTGAAAGAGAGAAGAATAAGCTTAAAGGAATTGTAGATATTTATCCAGATATTAATCCTCTTGGACTTGATACAGGTTCAAGAGGAATTCCTATGTTTGACCTTGATATGAACAGGGTTTTCCCTGGCGATAACAATGGTGCTATGGCTGAATATGTGGCAGCAGGTATTATTGAAGATATTATTGGAAGCGATCTGTGTATTGATATCCATTCAAGCAATATATTTGTAAATGAGATGCCACAGGTAAGAATTAATGATGATACGCAGGAAAAGCTTCTTCCTTATGCGAAGATGATGAATGCACAATTTGTGTGGATATATTCGTCTATTACTGTGCTTGATGCAACTCTTGCCTATAGTCTTAATCATCTTGGTGTGCCTACTCTTGTTACGGAGATGGGTGTTGGAAACAGAATTACGCCAAAGTATTGCAGGGATATTGTTGATGGTATATTTAACCTTATGTCTCATATGGGGATATGGGATGATGAGCCGAAAGAAGTGAATGAACCTATTATCTCTACAGAGGGTGAGGTTACATTTCTTACTGCTAAGGAAAGCGGAATATTCGTATCAGCAGTTGATTCTATGGGAAGGATTGGAATTGGAACGCATATAGGAGATATTATCGAACCTATTGAGGGAAGAATAATCCAGAGAATTGAATCGCCTACAGATGGAATTATATTTACATTAAGAGAGAATCCGGTAGTACATAAGGGGGCTCTTATAGCAAGAGTTTATGGTGGCAGATAATGAAGAAAGAGATTATTTATTCGTTAAAGGGTATATATAGAGAAGATTATCAGATAGAAGGCTACAGATTCGGCGGTGGTGAGAAGTCGGCATGTATTGTTGGTGCATTAAGAGGTAATGAGATACAGCAGCTGTATATATGTTCGCAGCTTGTTAAGGCACTTAAAGAGCTTGAGGCTCATGGCGCAATATCACACAATCATGAGATTCTTGTTATCCCATCTGTTAACAGATTTTCCATGAATGTTGGAAAGAGATTCTGGCCTACAGATAATTCTGATATTAACAGAGCTTTTCCTGGGGATGTTAATGGAGATACAACCAAGCAGATAGCAGGAACACTTTTTGACAGAATTAAGGGTTACAGTTATGGTATACATTTTGCGAGCTTTTATATGCCGGGTGATTTTATTCCTCATGTAAAGATGATGGATACAGGATTTCAGAGTGCAAGTCTTGCCAATCTGTTCGGACTTCAGTACGTTGTTATTAGAAAGCCGAAGCCAATGGATACAGTGACACTTAATTATAACTGGCAGATGAATGGTACTAATGCGTTTTCAATATATACTAACAGCACAGATATGATTGATGAGAAGTCTGCAAGACAGGCTGTGTCATCTGTTCTCAGGTTTTTAACCAGAATGGGTATTCTTAAGTACAACAATCACAGTGGATATATTGCAAGTGTTATCAACGAATTTGACCTTATGGCAGTAAAGACTTATGATGCAGGATTTTACAAGAGACTTAAAGAGCCGGGTGATCCTGTATATCATGGTGAGCTTATAGCACAGATTCTTGACCCATGTGAGGGTACTGTTAAGAGTGAGATAATATCACAGACAGACGGTATTGTTTTCTTCGCACATACAGGTCCTACCGTAATGGGTAATCAGGTTGTTTACAAGATAATAAGAAGAATGCATGAATAGTTGTTTGAAAATATGTTTTATTGTGATACAATGGTTAAATATTAATAATTAATATAACTAATCTCAGGAGGAAGATATGAGCGGCGTAAAGAGAGTTTTTGTCGAGAAAAAGAAACCATTTGCAGTTAATGCGAAAGAATTACTTGAGGAGATAGGGGGATATCTTGGAATAAAGACTATTACAGATGTAAGAGTTCTTATCCGTTATGATATTGAGAATCTTTCAGAAGAAACATATAAGAAAGCACTTACTACTGTTTTTTCTGAGCCACCGGTAGATGATGTTTATGAGGGAACATTTCCAGCAGGAAATGACGATTTCGTGTTCTCTGTAGAGTATCTTCCAGGACAGTTCGACCAGAGAGCTGATTCTGCAGAACAGTGTGTTAAGTTCTTTAATGAGAATGAGACACCAGTTATCAAGACTGCTGTAACTTATGTATTGACAGGAACTGTTACTGATGAGGAGAAGAACAGGATTAAGGAACACTGCATTAACCCTGTTGATTCAAGACAGGCAGCAGAGGATATTCCAGAAACTTTAGTTACTGAGTTCAAGACTCCTGCTGATGTTATTTATTTTGATGGATTCAAGGATATGCCAGAGGATAAGTTAAAGGAATTATATGATTCTTTAGGACTTGCCATGACATTTAAGGATTTTAAGTTCATTCAGGAGCATTTTGCTAGTGTTGAGAAGCGTGATCCTTCTATGACTGAAATCAGAGTACTTGATACATACTGGTCAGATCATTGCCGTCACACAACATTTGCAACAGAGCTTACAGATGTTAAGTTTAAGGACGGATTCTATAAAGCCCCTATGGAAGCTACATATAACAAGTATCTTTCAGACAGAGCAGAAATATATAAGGACCGTAAGGACAAGTTCGTATGCCTTATGGATCTCGCACTTATGGGTGCTAAGAAGTTAAAGGCTGAGGGCAAGTTAGCTGATCAGGAAGAATCTGATGAGATTAATGCCTGCTCAATTGTTGTTCCGGTTGAGATTGATGGAAAGACAGAGGAATGGCTTGTTAACTTTAAGAACGAGACACATAACCATCCAACAGAGATTGAGCCATTTGGTGGCGCAGCAACTTGTCTTGGTGGTGCTATAAGAGATCCATTGTCAGGACGTACATATGTATATCAGGCAATGAGAATTACAGGTGCAGCAGATCCTACTGTTCCGGTATCAGAGACAATTCATGGAAAGCTTCCACAGAGAAAGCTTGTTACAGGTGCTGCTCACGGATACAGCTCATATGGTAACCAGATCGGACTTGCTACAGGATATGTTAAGGAAATCTACCATCCTGATTATGTTGCCAAGAGAATGGAGATTGGTGCAGTTATAGCTGCTGCTCCAAGAAGTGCAGTTAAGAGAGAGAATTCTGACCCGGGAGATATCATTATTCTTCTTGGTGGAAGAACAGGACGAGATGGATGTGGCGGAGCTACAGGTTCATCTAAGGTTCATACAGAGAAGTCTATTGAGGATTGTGGTGCTGAGGTTCAGAAGGGTAATGCTCCTACAGAGCGTAAGATGCAGAGACTCTTCAGAAGACCAGAGGTTACTAAGCTTATTAAGAAATGTAATGACTTTGGTGCAGGCGGTGTATCCGTTGCAATTGGTGAGCTTGCAGCAGGTCTTAAGGTAGATCTTGATAAAGTTCCTAAGAAGTATGAAGGTCTTGATGGAACAGAGCTTGCTATATCAGAGTCTCAGGAGAGAATGGCTGTTGTTGTTGATCCTAAGGATGTCAAGGAATTCCTTCAGTATGCTGCTGAGGAGAACTTAGAGGCAGTTGAGGTAGCTGTTGTAACAGAAGAACCAAGACTTGTTCTTAACTGGAGAGGCAAGGATATCGTTAATATTTCAAGAGCATTCCTTGATACTAATGGTGCTCATCAGGAGACTAAGGTTGTAGTTGATATTCCTTCACAGGAAGACGATTACCTTAAGCCGGTTAAGGTTACAGATGTACGCGGTAAGTGGTTAAAGACTTTAGCAGACCTTAACGAATGCTCACAGAAGGGACTTGTTGAGAGATTTGATGGTTCTATCGGAGCCGGTTCAGTATATATGCCATATGGTGGTAAGTATCAGCTTACAGAGACACAGAGCATGGTTGCAAAGCTTCCAGTGCTTAAGGGTTCATGCGATACAGTAACTATGATGTCTTATGGATTTGATCCATATCTTTCATCATGGAGCCCATATCATGGAGCAATATATGCTGTAACAGATTCTGTAGCTAAGATTGTTGCTGCCGGTGGTGATTTCAGTAAGATCAGATTCACATATCAGGAATACTTCAGAAGAATGACAGAAGATCCAGAAAGATGGAGCCAGCCATTTGCTGCACTTCTTGGTGCATATGAAGCACAGATGGGATTCGGACTTCCATCAATCGGTGGTAAGGACAGTATGTCAGGAACATTTGAACATATTGATGTTCCACCAACACTCTGCTCATTTGCTATTGATGTAGCTAAGGAAGGAGATATTATTACTCCTGAACTTAAGAATGATGGTGATGTATTAGTCAGATTTGATATTAAGAAGAATCAGTATGATCTTCCAGATTTCGAACAGGTTAAGGCACTCTACAGTGCAATACATGAGCTTATCCAGAAGAAGGCAATCGTATCTGCATATGTTCTTGATGCTAACGGACTTGTGCCAGCACTCAGCAAGATGGCATTTGGTAATAAGTTAGGTTTTGAGATCAGCGCAGACGTTAAGGAAGATGACCTCTTTGCACCAGCTTATGGCTGTATCGTTGCAGAAGTTCCAGCAGACAAGCTTAGTGAGATTACTACAGCTTATACTAGGGTTGGTACTGTTAAGGATAATGGTAAGTTCACATACAAGGAAGTTTCAATTAATGTAGAAGAAGCATTAAGCGTATGGGCTGATACCCTTGAGGGTGTATTCCCAACTAAGGCTTCTAAGGAAACTACACCGGTTGAAAGCAAGTTATATGAAGCACCAAGCGTACATGTATGCAAGAATAAGGTTGCTAAGCCAACAGTATTTATCCCGGTATTCCCAGGAACTAACTGTGAGTACGATAGTGCCAAGGCATTTGAAAGAGCCGGTGCTGATACAATCGTTAAGGTATTCAAGAACCTTGACGCTGAGAGTATCAGAGAGTCTGTTGATGAATTTGAGAAGGCTATTAACCAGGCACAGATTATTATGTTCCCTGGTGGATTCTCAGCAGGTGATGAACCAGATGGTTCTGCCAAGTTCTTCGCGACAGCATTCCGTAATGCCAAGATGAAGGAAGCAGTTGAGAAGCTACTTAATGAGAGAGATGGTCTTGCACTTGGTATCTGTAATGGATTCCAGGCACTTATCAAGCTTGGTCTTGTACCTAATTGTAAGATTACAGGACAGGATGCACAGTCACCTACACTTACATTTAATACAATTAACCGTCATATATCTAAGATGGTATATACTAAGGTTGTCAGCAATTTAAGTCCATGGCTTGCTAATGCTGAACTTGGCGGAGTATACTGCAACCCAGCTTCACATGGTGAAGGAAGATTTGTTGCTCCTAAGGAATGGCTTGATAAGCTCTTTGCTAACGGACAGGTTGCTACACAGTACTGTGACCTTGACGGTGATGTATCTATGGATGAAGAGTGGAATATCAATGGTTCATACATGGCTATTGAAGGTATCACAAGCCCAGACGGAAGATGCTTCGGTAAGATGGCACATTCTGAGAGACGCGGTGACAGTGTTGCTATTAATATATATGGTGAGCAGGATATTAAGATATTCGAATCTGGTGTTAAGTACTTCAAGTAATAGTGCATTTTGATTTAAATAATAATTGTATAATATAAATAAAAGACCTTGCAGATGACTGATTTATCTGCAAGGTCTTTTGTATTCTCAGTAAATATATTAAATAAAAATAAAATATATAATAATAAGTAGAAAAATATTTTAAATATATTATACTATTAAATACGAAACAATATTGATGATGAATATAGTTCATAGTATAATTAAAGGGGATAATGTATGGGGAAAACAAAAAATAAACTGAAAGCAGATGTTGTTGTAAAAAACTATTGGCGTAATAATGAACAGTTTGCGGATTTTTTCAATGCGGTTTTATATGAGGGGAAACAGGTAATAAAACCTGATGTCGAGTTGTGCATACTTGGAATGGAAAGTCAGGAACATATTCATTATGCAATGCCGATGAGAGTTATGGGATATGATTATGGTTCTTATAAAAAACAATATGACAGTAATGCTGTTAAATATAAGACAGCAAAAGGATTGTCTGATGATGAGTTTATTTCTAAAATGAAGAGAACAGATAAATTTATACCGATAATAACTATAGTTATATATTATGGGGAGAAGGCATGGGATGGAGCGGTATCATTACAGGGAATGTTGGATATTCCTGAAGATATGAAAGCATTTATCAATGATTATAAAATGAATTTGGTTGAAGCAAGAAAAAATAATTTGAAATTACATAATATTAATAATAAGGATTTGTTCAATCTTTTTGGAATTCTTTTGAACAGAAATGGTAATTTGAATGAAATTAAAGAAAAAGCAATAAATTATGCAGCAGAGCATAAAGTAGAAAAGTCCGTTATAATGACTGTGACAGGTGCAGTTAATTGCAAGATAGATTATAATATGCTTGAAAAGGAGGCTGATGCTGATATGTGTACAGTATTCGAGGAAACACGCAAAGAGGGAGAAGCTAAGGCAATTATTGAATTAGGATTTGAATTTGGATTATCTGAAGAAGAAATTCTTGACAGACTTCAGAAAAAACTCAATATATCATTACAGAAAGCACAAGAATATTTTTCAATGTTTGCTAAGAAAAAAGTGATAAAAGATGAGGAATATTAATTTAATTATAGTAAGACGTATGTTATAATTAAAATATACTATTTAATATAGTGCTTTATGAAATTAAAGGTAAAGGGGAGATATTTAAACAATGGCAAGAGATAAAGTCAGCACAGATATATTATGGAAGGACAGGAAGAGAATTCTCTTCCTCGGACTTCCATGGTCATTTACAAGATACAGTGTATCTAAGGACAGATTCTTTATAAGCAAAGGATTTTTCAGCGTTAAAGATGATGAGGTAAGACTGTATCGTATTATGGATATTTCATTGGAGCGCTCATTCATGCAGAGACTTGTCGGAGTAGGAACTATTAAAGTATGCTCTGGAGACAAGACAATGGGTGACTTTGAGATTAAGAATATCAAGAGGCCTAAGGCTACTAAGGAGCTGTTATCAGATCTTGTGGAGAAGCAGAGAGATATCAAGAGAGTTGTCAACAGAGAGAATATGATTGACGGTCATGACCATTCAGATGGTCATGCGGATATTGATGACTTTGACAATAATGATGACGATGCACCATTTGACAGATAATTTGTAAAAATGTATTGACAGCTATATAGAAAGATGATATTTTAATAGTTAGTTAAGGCTAACTGATGTAACGGGTATCCAGTTAGGATATCCGTTATTTTATAAATATGGGTTAGACAAAGCTAACAAGAGTAAGGTAAATGAAAGGATGAGAATATGAGCGTAGTTATTATTGGTGGAAATGAATGTATGGAACGCCAGTATCAGCAGATATGTAAGAAACACGGCTGCAAGGCGAAGGTATTTGTTAAGGAAAAAAGCGGATTTTCCAAGCAGATTGGAACACCGGATCTTATGATACTGTTTACTAATACGGTTTCTCATAAGATGGTTTTATCAGCTGTTACAGAGGCTAAGAAGAATGATGTAAATATAGTAAGAACACATTCAAGCAGTGCGGCATCGCTTACAAGTGTTTTAGAAACATATTTAAGCGAAAGCAGGGCATGCTGATAAAGAAGAGAATAAAGTGCAATATGGAAGGAAAAGAAAAATGGTCTGTACAGATGTATTGGGAAGAATTGAGCGGGAAGTTATAAAAGAGTGTTCTCCGACGCTTGCCGGATTAAAGACGGGCAACCTTTTTAATTACAGATATGATAATATATCTGATTTTAGGAAAGAGCTTGCAAGTGTAAACAGAAAACTTAACGCCAAAGGCGTGTATGTTACATTTTTAAAGCGAAATGAAAAGAGTGCACTTTTATATGTGTTCAGACCTGACAGATTAGAGAAGGATTTGTCACAGCCAGCAGTACAAAATGTACTGAAAACATTTGGATATACAGATTATAAAGTTGGAGCAAGCATCAAGCATCTTAAACAGAGAGTGGGGGAGAACACATGCTTTCCACATGAAATAGGATTGTTCTTAAGTTACCCGGTGGAAGATGTAATCCAGTTTATAAGACAAAAGGGCTGTAATTACAAATGTTGTGGGGTATGGAAGGTGTATTGTGATGAGGCATTTAGCCAGAAGATGTTTGCACGTTATAGAAAATGCACAGAAGTATATTTAAGAGTCTTTGACCGAGGCAGAAGCATATCTGCATTAACGGTTTAAGCATATAAAAAGTAAAAAGGAGAGATTGGATAATGAGTAAAGTAGCAGTAGTTTATTGGAGTGGAACAGGTAATACAGAGACAATGGCTAACGCAGTTGCAGAAGGTGCTAAAGGAGCCGGAGCAGAGGTTGATGTACTTGTGGCAAATGATTTTAATTCAGGAAAGGTTGCTGAATATGATGGAATCGCATTCGGATGCCCGGCAATGGGAGCAGAGAATCTCGAAGAATCAGAGTTTGAGCCAATGTTCACAGAGGTAGAAGGAAGCCTTAGCGGTAAGAAAATTGCACTTTTCGGTTCATATGGATGGGGAAGCGGCGAATGGATGGCTGACTGGGAAGAAAGAAGCAAGGCTGCAGGGGCTGTTCTTGCAACAGACAGCGTAATCTGTCAGGAAGCACCAGATGATGATGCTGTTGAAAACTGCAAAAAACTTGGGGCAGCGTTAGCATAATTATTTATTGCCTGTAATATATTGAAAAGATTGCACATTTTGCCCCCTGGTTGGTTATATCAATCAGGGGTTAAACTGTTCTAAAAAATATTATAAAAATATAACAAAAGTTGTTGACATCTAATGACCATTAGAATATACTAACCGAGGTGGTAATGAAAAACATTATCAATATGCTAAAAAGAGGAGATGAGCTTATGCCATTAACTATGATTGATGAAGGAACTCCATATACAATCCAGCGGATTGGTGGAAAGGAAGAAATAAGACGTTTTCTTGAGAATCTTGGATTCGTTCCGGGAGCAGTAGTAACAGTTGTTTCTAAAGCTGGCGGTAATGTCATTGTTAACATTAAGGAATCAAGAGTGGCCATAGGAAAAGATATGGCTAATAAAATTATGGTATAAAGGACTGAATATGCCAGTTCTTATATAAAACTAAAATAAGAAGGAGATAAACTATGACTTTAAGAGATGTATCTGTAGGCCAGACTGTTAAAGTTACCAGGTTAAATGGTGATGGTCCGGTTAAGAGAAGAATTATGGATATGGGAATTACTAAGGGAGTTGAAGTCTATGTAAGAAAGGTAGCACCTTTGGGAGATCCTGTAGAGGTTACAGTAAGAGGCTATGAATTATCGCTTCGTAAAGCCGATGCCGAGATGATAGAGGTAGGCTGATTTTTTTTACATGCAGGTTAGCATAATCTAATTAATGTAAGAATTGTCAAATGTTTGTTAGCAGATGCATAAACATTTATATAAAAGAAATGAGGTAGTCAAATGTCAATTAAAATTGCATTAGCAGGTAATCCAAACTGCGGTAAAACAACATTGTTTAATGCTTTGACCGGTTCTAATCAGTTCGTTGGTAACTGGCCAGGTGTTACAGTTGAGAAAAAGGAAGGTAAATTAAAGGGACATAAAGATGTAACTATCATGGATTTACCAGGTATTTATTCACTTTCTCCTTATACTCTTGAGGAGGTAGTAGCAAGAAATTATCTTATTAACGAAAGACCTGATGCAATCATCAATATTGTTGATGGTACTAACATTGAAAGAAACCTTTATCTTTCAACACAGATTATGGAACTGGGGATTCCAGTTATTATGGCTGTTAACATGGTCGATATCATGGAAAAGAACGGAGATAAGGTTGACCTTGCCAAGTTAGGAAAGAACCTTGGATGTGAAGCTGTTGAGATATCAGCTCTTAAGGGAACTGGCATTAAGGAAGCAGCAGAGAAGGCTGTTAAGCTTGCAGAGAGCAAGAAGCTCAATACAATTGCTCACAAGTTTGATGATAAGGTTGAGGCAGCTATATCTGCAGTAGAAGATAAGCTTGGTCTTGATATTGTTGAAGAACAGAAGAGATTCTTTGCTATCAAGCTTCTTGAGAAGGATGATAAGATTAAAGTTCTTATGAAGAATGTTCCAGATGTTTCAGCTGAGATTGAGACTCTTGAGAAAGAATTTGATGATGATACAGAAAGTATTATCACTAATGAAAGATATACATATATATCTTCAATTATCAGTGGATGTTTTGCAAAGAAGTCTGAGAAGAAGCTTTCTACATCAGATAAGATTGATAGAATAGTTACTAACAGATTCTTAGCACTTCCAATATTTGCAGTTGTAATGTTCATCGTATACTATGTATCAGTTACAACAGTTGGTACATGGGCAACAGACTGGGCTAACGATGGTGTGTTCGGTGATGGCTGGCATCTCTTCGGAATTGGCACTTCAGCTTACGAAGAAGTAGCTGATGAGTATGGTGATTCAGATGCAATCATCGGGGCATATATCGACAGCCTTGGTGATAAAGGTGAAGAGTATGCAGATGCTATTGATACAGAAGCTGATGATTATGATTCAGATGCAGCAGTAGCAGCATTAAAGAAACTTGAAAACACAGTTCCAGCTAATCTTACATTAGATTATGATGTAGAAGATGAGGAAAATCTCAGTGTAACAACAGAGACAACAGATGCAGCTGGTGTTAAGGAAGCTATTGAACAGTGTATAGACAATGATGGTGCAGCTCCAGATCCTGCTAATTATGGTGTATGGGTTCCTGGTATCCCAGTGCTTCTTGAGTCAGGACTTGATGCAATTGGTTGTGTAGACTGGTTAAAGGGTCTTATCCTTGATGGTATTGTAGCCGGTGTTGGTGCAGTACTTGGCTTCGTTCCACAGATGCTTGTATTATTCATATTCCTTGCATTCCTTGAGTCTTGCGGTTATATGGCACGTATAGCATTCATTATGGATAGAATTTTCCGTAAGTTCGGTCTTTCAGGTAAGTCATTCATTCCAATGCTTATCGGTTCAGGTTGTGGTGTTCCTGGTATCATGGCTTCACGTACAATTGAGAACGACAGAGACCGTAAGATGACAATTATGACAACAACATTTATTCCTTGTGGAGCTAAGCTTCCATTCATAGCAATGGTTGCCGGAGCTATCTTTGATGGTGCTCCATGGGTTGCTCCATCAGCATACTTCCTTGGAATATTCTCAATTATCTGCTCAGGTATCATCTTAAAGAAGACAAAGTTATTCGTTGGAGATCCGGCACCATTCGTTATGGAGCTTCCAGCATATCATCTTCCAACAGTTGGTACAGTATTAAGAAGCATGTGGGAGCGTGGATGGTCATTCATCAAGAAGGCCGGAACAATCATCACACTTTCAACAATCATTATCTGGTTCACAACATACTTCGGATTTGTTGATGGAACATTTACAATGCTTGCAGATGATCAGATTGACTTCTCTATTCTTGGCAGAATTGGTAAGGCAATCGCATGGATATTTGCTCCTTTAGGATTTGGTAACTGGCAGGCAACTGTTGCTTCTATTACTGGTCTTGTTGCTAAGGAGAATATCGTTGGTACAATGGGTATCCTTTACTCAGCAGGTGAGGGAACAGTATATGCTAACATGGCAGCTACATTTACAGTAGTAAGCGGATATGCATTCCTTGCATTTAATCTTCTCTGTGCTCCTTGCTTCGCAGCAATGGGTGCTATTAAGAGAGAGATGAACAACACTAAGTGGTTCTGGATTGCAATCGGATACCAGTGTGGATATGCTTACCTTGTAGGTCTTGTAATTAACCAGATTGCTGGTCTTATTACTGGCGACACAGCATTTAACGTATTCACAGTAATCGCTATTCTTATAATTGTTGGTTTCATCTATCTGTTATTCAGACCATATAAGGAAAGTAAGACATTAAAGGTTGATTCTAAGAAGATTTTAAATGCAACAAAGTAATTAAATGATATATTATCGGAGGTGTAATTATGCTGGGAACAATTATAGTAGGAGTAATATTGGTGATTATAGTTGCACTTATTGTACGCAGTATGGTACACGACAAGAAAAACGGTAAATCGTTCACATGTGGTGGCGACTGCGGTAAATGCAAAGGCCACTGCCATTAAAAGGAGGTAACGGGTGGTCAGAAATCCTGATAAAGACAAAGACATTATTATTTCTCGTCTCAAGCAGCAGGGTTGCAGGATAACTAAACAGAGGCTTATGCTTCTTGATGTAATTCTTGAAGAGGACTGCTCAAGCTGTAAAGAGATTTATTACAAGGCAGTAAAAAAGGATCCTAAGATTGGGGCTGCAACTGTATATAGAATGGTTAATACACTGGAAGAAATAGGTGCAATTAACCGTAAGAATATGTATAGGATAACTTGTGATGAGAATGATAATGGCGGTTATACTGTAAGATTAAACGATGATTCGTCAATTAATTTATCAGAAAGCAAATGGAGTAAAATTATTGAGTCAGGGCTAGAAGCCTGCGGATACATTAAGAATCAGAAGATAACAAGTGTAGTTGACAGGAAAAAGGCAGTTTCAGTTAATAAATAATATTTACTAATAAGGGAGAGATGAAACTGTTTCATCTCTCCTTTTGCTATATTGAGAAGATTTCTCAATAAGTGGATTTATGTAGAAATGTTACATAATGTGTAATATAATAACCGTCAAACTTAAGAAACATTTATTGTCCAATGTGGACAGAGAGGAGCACAGTATGAAAATTGATAACTTAAAGAAACCAGGACTTTTCGCAGCAGGTGTATTATTTGGAACAGCAGGAATTAAGATTCTTACAAGCAAGGACGCAAAGAAGCTTTACACTAACTGTACAGCAGCAGTTTTAAGAGCTAAATCATGTATAATGAAGACAGCTACAACTGTTCAGGAAAACTGTGAGGATATATATGCTGATGCTAAGACAATCAATGAGACAAAGTATAACACAGAAGAAGTTGTACTTGATTCAGTAGATGAAAATGAGGAAGCGTAATAGAGTATGAAATTCACAATAAAGCATGATGTGCCCGGAAGAATCCGTGTTCACATGGATGCTTCTGGCATGACTTTTACACAGGCAGATACCTTGCAGTATTATCTTAAGAATCTGCAGGGCGTCACGAATGCCAAAGTGTATGAGAGAACTGCTGATGCAGTTGTTGAGTACAGATGTTCAAGAAAGACTGTGATTGAAGCTATTGCTAAGTTCAGATACAGCAATGTAGAGGTTCCTGAAGATGTTCTTGCAACATCAGGAAGGGCAATTAATTCACACTATACTGAGAAGTTAGCAGATCAGGTTTTATGGAGAATGACTAAGAAATTGTTTATTCCGGCACCGGTATGTGCGGTATTAACAACGGTATCTTCAATGAAGTACATTTATAAAGGAATCAGGACACTGCTTGACAGAAAGCTTGAAGTGCCAGTTCTTGATGCAACTGCAATAGGAGTTTCTATCTTAAGAAGAGACTTTAATACAGCTGGTTCAGTAATGTTTCTTCTTGGTATAGGTGAGATAATAGAGGACTGGACACACAAGAAGTCGGTTGATGACCTTGCAAGAACGATGTCACTTAACGTTAATAAGGTCTGGTTAAAGACAGATGATGCAGAAGTACAGGTATCTGTGAAAGATGTTAAGGACGGAGATAATGTAATAATCCGGATTGGTAATGTAATCCCATTTGATGGAACTGTTATCAGTGGTGAGGCTATGGTTAATCAGGCTTCACTTACAGGAGAATCTGAGCCTGTAAGAAGAGGTGAGGGAACTTCTGTATTTGCAGGAACTGTAGTAGAAGAGGGCGAGATAGTATTCAGGGTTAAGCGTGCCGGAGGCTCAAGCAAATATGACAAGATTGTCAGGATGATTGAAGAATCTGAGAAGTTAAAATCAGGTCTTGAGTCAAAAGCAGAGCATCTTGCAGATAAGCTTGTACCTTATTCACTTGGTGGAACTGCACTTACATATCTGTTAACACGAAATACTACTAAGGCATTGTCAATACTTATGGTCGATTTCTCATGTGCATTGAAACTTGCTATGCCTATTACGGTACTTGCAGCAATAAGACAGGCAAGTCAGGCGAGTGCAACAGTCAAGGGCGGTAAGTTCTTAGAGGCAATTGCTGAAGCGGATACTATCGTATTTGATAAGACAGGTACACTTACAAAGGCTAAGCCAACAGTAAGCAGGGTATATTCATTTAACGGAATGCCGGAAGATGAGCTGTTAAGAATAGCTGCGTGTCTTGAGGAGCATTTTCCACATTCAATGGCTAAAGCTGTTGTTAATGAAGCTGGCAGAAGAAACCTTATGCACGAAGAGATGCATTCTAAGGTTGAATATATTGTTGCACATGGAATATCAACATTTATCAATACAAGCAAGGTTATCATAGGAAGCCATCACTTTGTATTTGAGGATGAGGCATGTGTAATTCCAGCAGGAAAGCAGGAGTTATTTGACAGTCTTCCAGATGACTGCTCACATCTTTATATGGCAATTAACGGTCAGCTTGCAGCAGTTATATGCATAATTGATCCATTAAGAGAAGAAGCACCGGAGGTTATTGAAGGACTTAAGAAGGCTGGAATATCAAAGGTTGTCATGATGACCGGAGACAGTGAAAGAACAGCCGCCTCTATTGCCAGAAAGGTTGGCGTTACTGAATATTATTCAGAAGTTCTTCCAGAAGACAAGGCTAAGTTCGTAGAGAAAGAGCGGGCAGCCGGACGAAAGGTAATTATGATTGGTGATGGAATTAATGACTCACCAGCGCTTTCAGCAGCAGATGTAGGTATTGCTATAAGTGATGGTGCTGAGATTGCAAGAGAGATTGCAGATATCACTGTCGGCGCAGATGATCTTAACCAGATACTTATGCTTAAGAAATTAAGTGACAGTCTGATTAAGAAGATTAACAGAAATTACCGTGTGATTGTCGGATTCAATTCCGCACTTATTGCACTTGGTGTAACGGGCGTCATACAGCCTACAACTTCAGCACTTCTTCATAATACATCAACACTTGTTATAAGTCTTGAGAGTATGAAGAATCTGCCGGTTTAAGACTATGAAACGGACTCATCTTCGGGTGAGTTCGTTTTTTATTTGAAGGCAAAAAGTTCTGATTGGATAAATATATACTATACCCATAAGGTACAACCCAAATTAATAATTGCAGGATATTATTTCATTACAAGAAAATGAAATTATGTAACAAAAGAAAATTGACTAAGCCGTACGGCTTATATTATAATGCTTTTATCAAAACAAAGCCGCTCGGCTTTATTTATGAGAGAATATGTATAATAGAGCCGTACGGCTTATTTTAATGCTGGAGTGATTATCATGAAAATAACTGATTCAGAAGAACTGGGAAATATAATCAGGAACAGGAGAAAAGAATTAAAGTATACGCAGGCATTTTTGTCAGAATATACTGGTCTTAGTGTAAGTTTTATATCAGATGTAGAAAGAGGTAAAACAACTGTTGAGATTGGCAAAGTAATGCAGTTAATTTCAATTTTGGGACTTGATATTAATATTAATGTAAGGGGGAGATAATGAGAAATTTAGAGGTATATATTGAATGTAATGGAAATATGATTAATGTTGGCAGTATTACAGGGCATAATTCTGACGATGCTGTATTCTAGGACACCAGATAGTTTTATTATTAATCTTAATGATAAAGAAGATGATTTTTTATTTGCAACTGAAAGATATGACAGAAAGATTTTAGATACATCCAAAGAATTAATGGGAAGAAAGTTCCATTAAGACTTCATCAGGAGGATTTTGCACAGGCACTTGGAATTACAGCGTCACAAAAATATGAGAAAAACGGGAAAGATTATTTAGCAGATGCATTTGAACTAATAAAAAATTATATATGATTTATTAAGTACTGTTATATATGACAGCAGCACAGAGAAAATGTCGCTTAACATAGATGGCGAATATGATATAAGGAATATAAATCAGAAGTCGTTTGAGAATGAGGCAAAGAAACTTGGTCTTGGAAAAGGAATAGCAACGCAGCATTTTTTAAGTATGGTTGAAAAATTTGAGATGGCACTTGAACAATCAACATATGAACTTGAGGAGCAGGGATATGGAGTTGCAGTCGATATACAGAAACAAATATTAAAAAAAGCAGGAATTCACAACTTTAAATTGACTAATCCGTAATTTAATTATATCATAAGTAACTAGGGACACTTTGTTTCACTAAAGTATAATGGGAGGAAGTTATATGTATTCATTTGATGAAGTATTAAACTATGATCCAGACCTTGCTAAGGCTATGGATGATGAACTTGGAAGACAGAGAAGCCACATCGAGCTTATCGCTTCTGAGAACCTTGTAAGTAAGGCAGTTATGGCTGCTATGGGAAGCCCTCTTACTAATAAGTATGCAGAAGGATATCCTGGAAAGAGATATTACGGCGGCTGTGAGTATGTCGATGTTGTTGAGACACTTGCAATTGAAAGAGCAAAGAAGCTTTTTGGCTGTGAATATGCAAATGTACAGCCACATTCAGGAGCACAGGCTAACTTAGCTGTATTCTTCGCACTTGTTAATCCTGGAGATACAGTTATGGGTATGAGCCTTGACTGTGGTGGACATTTATCACACGGTTCACCAGTTAATATTTCTGGAAAATACTTTAACATCGTTCCTTATGGTGTTACAGCAGACGGATTTATTGATTATGATGAAGTATTAAGAATTGCCAAGGAATGCAAGCCTAAGATGATTATTGCAGGAGCTTCTGCTTATGCAAGAACAATCGACTTCAAGAAGTTCAGAGAAATCTGTGATGAAGTTGGCGCATTACTTATGGTAGATATGGCACATATTGCAGGTCTTGTAGCCGGTGGTGCACACCCAAGCCCAATTCCATATGCAGATGTTACAACAACAACAACACATAAGACACTCCGTGGACCAAGAGGAGGTATGATTCTTGCTTCAGCAGAGGCAGCAGAGAAGTTCAAGCTTAACAAGGCTGTATTCCCTGGAATCCAGGGCGGACCTCTTATGCATGTTATTGCTGGTAAGGCAGTGTGCTTAAAGGAAGCGCTTGACCCAAGCTTTAAGGTATATGCTGAAAATGTTGTTAAGAATGCATCAGCACTTGCTAACGGACTTATGAACAGAGGTTTTGATATCGTATCTGGTGGAACAGATAACCACCTTATGCTTGTTAACCTCTTAAGCAAGGGAAAGACTGGTAAGGAAGTTGAGAAGCTTCTGGATGCAGCTAACATTACATGTAACAAGAATACAATTCCTAATGACCCGGCTTCTCCATTCGTAACAAGCGGTATCAGACTTGGTACAGCAGCCGTTACAACAAGAGGCTTCAATGGGGCTGATATGGATGTTGTTGCAGAAGCAATTGCTATGCTTGTTGATGATGTAGATGCTAACCAGGCTAAGGCAATGGAGCTTGTTAAGGGACTTACAGATAAGTACCCACTTTATGAATAAAGATTTTTTCTTATAATTACATTAATAATTAAAGAAAAAATGCATATTTTTATTATTGCAATTTCAGGCACTTGGTACTATAGTTAATGACGAAGTGCAAAGGGGCACGAAGGTGAAAGCTTTCGTGTCCTTTTTTGTATTCAGGAAACTAAGAAAGGTGCGTGGCGTTATGGGAAAGTTAGAAGGAAAAGTTGCAGTAATTACCGGAGCATCCAAAGGCATCGGTGAAGGAATCGCCAAAGTGTATGCAAAGTATGGCGCAAAATGTGTGCTTGCAGCAAGAGGACCTAAGGTACTTGAACTTGCAGAGCAGTTGAAAAGCGAAGGGTATGAGGCAACAGGTGTTCAGGTTGATGTATCTGATTACAAGAGTGTTGAAAGAATTGTTGAAGTTGCTGAGAAAACATATGGAAAGATTGATGTACTTGTATGTAACGCAGGCGTATGTGTTCTTGAAGACTTTCTTGAAGATGACACATTTGAAAATAGGGACTTACATCTTGATATTAATGTCAAAGGTGCATGGAATGTGGCAAAAGCTGTTATTCCAAGCATGATAGCAAATGGTGGTGGTGCAATCGTAGTTACAAGCTCTGTAACAGGAGATATGGTTGCTGATCCTGGAGAGGTTGCATATGCAACATCTAAGGCGGCACTGGTAGGATTTACGAAGGCACTTGCAAGAGAATTTGCAGATAAGAATATAAGAGTTAATGCAATATGTCCGGGATATGTAAGGACACCGCTTGTTGAAGGAATGGCAAAGCAGTCAGACCCGGAGAATCCGGAGAGAGCAATACAGGCAATTGCAGATGCAGTTCCTTTGAAGAGGCTGGCTGACCCTGAGGAGGTTGGAGAACTTGCAGCATTCCTTGGATGTTATGAATCAAGCTACATAACAGGAACACAGATAGTTATTGATGGCGGAAGTACATTGCCGGAAACAACATCTATGGGACAGTAATTAAATATAAGAAAAGTACAAAGGCGTACATGAATCGGAGAGATTTGTGTACGCCTTTTCTGATTGGAGGATAATGACATGGCATTTGAAAATGTTGATTTATTTGATGCGGTTGCAAATGCTTCGCTTGAAAAATACGGATGGAAGGACAGATGTGAGGCGAAACTCATAGTACTGTCAGAGAATGCAACCTATATGGTCAAGAACAAAGAAACAGGTGAAAAAGAGGGAGTGCTTAGAATAAGCAGACCGGGTTACCACACATTGGACGAGCTTAATTCAGAGATGAAGTGGTTAAGACAGATTAATGACTACACACCGCTTCTTGTAGCTAATCCTATAAAAGGGCTTGATGGTAAGAATATACAGGAGATTACAGGACCGGATGGAAATGTATATTTCTGCGTTATATGTGATTTTCTTCCGGGAGAAGCACCTGATGAGAATAACGAGGAGCAGATGGTAAAGCAGTTCAGATATCTCGGTGAGACAACGGCTTATCTTCACCGTCAGACAGAGATATGGAACGGAACAGACAAGCTTGACCGTATGGTATGGACTTACGACACGATAATAGGTGAACATGCTGCATGGGGTGACTGGAGAGCATTTCCAGAGATGACCCCGGAGGCAGAAAATATATTGTCAGAGGTTTCAAGAATTATTAAGAGAAGACTTGAAAGATATGGAACTAATGAGAATAATTTTGGACTCATACATGCAGATTTAAGATTAGCTAATCTGCTTATTGAGGGCGACCAGATTAAGGTTATTGATTTTGATGACTGCGGTTTTGGATGGCACTTACATGACCTTGCGTCAGCACTTAGTTTTATTGAGGACAAGCCAATTGTTCCAAAGCTTGTAAATGCATGGCTTGCAGGATATAAGAAGGTTCTTCCGTTCAATGATACGGATTTTGAAGAAATAGACACATTTATAATGATGAGAAGATTACAGCTTACAGCATGGCTTGCATCTCATCAGGAATCAGGTCCGGTAGCAGAATTAAGTGTTGGCTGGATGGACGGAACCATGGAATTAGCCGAAAGGTATCTTAGATTATTCGGCTAGGCACATAAGAAATCTTCGTGACAACAAATCATGAACAACAATAAGGGAGGAAGCTATTATGGGCGAAAAGAAAACAAATGCATTATCTAAATCAATGAAGCTGATTTATGTATATGCGATGGCAACGGGAGCAATATTTACATTTATGTGTTACTGGGATGGTATATTCATGTCATATACAGGTCCCGGAACGTTCTTGGCATTTGCACTTATGACACTGGCAGTACTGCCAACAGCATTTGTGTATGCTGAATTCTCGACAATGTTACCAAGTACAGGTTCGTGTCTGGTATTCAATACGGTAGGTATTAACAAGCATGCAGGTTTCTGGTCAGCGTGGCTTATCATGTGTGCATGGATAGCCGTTCCTGCAGCAGGTGTACTTGGAATTATTGAATGGTTAAATCATCAGTTTGGTCTGGGACTTACAGGTGGCAAGGCAGTTATTGTCGGTTCATTAGTACTGTGCTTCTGGTGTGTACTCAGTCTTTATAAAAATGTTGTAGCAGGCAAGGTTCAGTCATTCATGCTTATGGCTGGTATCGCAGGTATTCTTATATGTTCATTACTTTTCCTGTTCAGTGGACACTGGAGCATTGCTAATTTCGCAGATTTCTTTACAAGCAGCAATGAAAAGCAGTGGGGTGGTAACTTTGCAACCGGTATTGCATGGGTTGTTGGCTGTTCATTTATGATAACACCATATTTCGGATTCGAGACAGTACCGGCAATGGTTGAGGAGGGCGACTTCCCAATTAAGGACCAGAAGAAAGCTATTCTTGGTTCAGTTATAACATGTGGTGCTATATATACAATTTTCTACTTCTGTCTTGCAGGTGCAATGCCTTGGGCAGAGCTTACTAATGGCGGTGACTGCCACCCATTCATCACATTTGAAGCATTACAGTACTGCTTCGGTGATAAGATTGCATGGTTTGTCCTTATAATGGGTATTGTCGGAGTTGTATTCCCAATTGGTACATCAGTACTTGGTTTCTGGTATTCAGGTGTCCGTATGATATACGCTATGGGTCGTCAGAATTTCCTTCCAAAGCAGTTCTCATACACTAATAAGTACAACCAGCCAACACTTCCTAACATACTTATTCTTGTTGTAAGTATCGGATTCATTGCAATGCAGAGTATTACAGCATTCTTTGACCTGATGGCATTCGCGTGTGCATTGTGTTATGTGATTACTTCAATATCTTCACTGGTGCTTTTAAAGAAGCATCCTGAATGGGAGAGACCATACAAATGTGCAACAGGACTTAAGATAGCATCTCTTATAATCATGGCAATTATTGCATTCTTCTGTACTATCGGTATCGGAAAGGCAACATGGTTAGGATTTGCAGGATATATGGGTGTAGGTCTTATCCTATGGCTGTATATGATTCTTATTAAGTGGAAGCATGAAAAGGTGTGGATGAAGACACCTGATGGTGATAAGGAATATTAAAATGTGAAGAAAAGAGGTTATGGATTATGAAAGAATTAGAGATAGTTATAAAGCCTGAGAAGCTGGAGAATCTTAAAAGGATTCTTGACAGTGAGGGTGCTAGAGGTGTAATGATTACAACAATATTTGGCTACGGTCACCAGAAGGGTGCAGGTCAGGTATATACAAGAGATGAAACTCCGGGTATCAATCTTTTACCTAAATTAAGTGTAAGAACTGTAGTAAAAGACGAGATAGTTGAGGGTATAATTAATAAGGTATTGGAAGAACTTAATACTAACAGTTTTGGTGATGGTAAGATATTCATCAAGGATATTGAGGGAGTAGTCAAGATAAGAACCGGTGAAACCGGTAACGACGCTCTGTGATAAAGCTTTCTTACTTCCCTAATCTTTTTGTAGAGGCAGCCGTCCTGTTTGATCAACAGGGCGGCTGCTTATTTTTGAGAAGTGGTGGCATATTGAATTCCATATATCTGAATGAAGATTGTATGAAATTATGAAAAGTAAAATTTGGAAGTGAAAATATCAGTCATAGGTGATATAATCAACGATAGTTTAAATGAAAAGGAATTAGAAATTATGAGACATTTTTCGAGAACAGAATTAAAGGCAGCTATTAATATGCTTAAGGAGTTTACTTCTAAGGGCAATTTTGCAGTTCTTATGTATATGGGTGACACTGATAAGCTTGAGGTATCACAGACTCTTAATTCGGATATGAGCTGCTTTTTATTATATGGAAGCATCCAGCCACTCGCATTTTTCTTTGCAGAAAATATTCCTATGACTGCGGGTGAGTTAGAAGAGATTATTAACAAACAGTCAGCAGTGTATGAAGAAGAGATGGACAATTACAGAAATGCACTAAAGGAAAGCGGTGCAGATAATGGACTGTTTATTACTAAATATGAAAGTATGATTCATACATTTATTGCATATGATCCTGACCAGAGTGGTGACAGAGACTGTTATGCACCATTTATTGAGGGTGCATTCAATGTTGAACCGGGTAAGGGACAGTTTGTTAATGAAGTTATGAGACTTGAAGTGTATGATGATGAATATGAGGATGACTGTGTAATCCAGAAGAAGCATTTTGTATATCTTCCATCAGTAAAATTCATGGGAGCATTCAATATGCGAATGATGATGAGTATGGTTGATGCACAGTATAACTAACATTTTACAATTCTTAAATTTATATAATATGTTTGAATCCCGGACTCCTGTATAGTATATTAGAAGTAACTTTAAAGAGTGGAGGGGTTGTATGAACAAAGGACATTTTAAAGACAGTCAGGTTGTTAAGGGAATTACGATTGGTGCAGTGCTAATTGTAATATATCTTGCCCTTAACAATGTGACTGGAATTCTTGATTCTATATCATATCTTGCAGGACTTGTAATGCCATTTATAATTGGCGCAGTCATCGCATTTGTATTCAATGTACCTATGAAAGCAATTGAAAAAGGACTTAACAGGCTGTTTGACAAGCGTTGTAAGAAGAAGCATCCCAGACTTATAAGAGTGCTTGCTTATATGCTTACACTGATTTTGATACTGGCTATTATTGCAGGAGTACTTTTTGTGGTTGTGCCTGAACTGGTGAACACAATAGCTGACCTTATAGGGCAGGTGCCAACAGCAGTTAATAATCTTATCAACTGGCTGCAGGTCAAGCTGTCTGCATATCCTGAGTATGAGGAAAAGTTAAGCAGCATATCAATCAACTGGGATTCTGTTCTTTCAAATGTTATGAATTTCCTTTCAATAGGAACTAAAGGTATTATTAATGGCGGAATTGGTGCAATAAGCGGATTTTTCTCAGGAGTCACTAATTTCTTTATTGGATTTGTCTTTTCTGTGTATGTGCTGTTTCAGAAAGAGAGGCTTACAGCACAATGCAAGAAGCTTATGTATGTGTGCTTGCCTGAGAGCAGGGCAGATAAAATCATTGAAGTGTTAAGACTTACCAACACTACATTCTCTAATTTCCTGTCAGGACAGTGCCTTGAAGCATGTATTCTTGGAACGATGTTTGTTATTACATTGTCTATATTGAGAATGCCTTATGCGCTTCTTATAGGAATTATTATTGCGGTTACTGCACTTATTCCGATTGTTGGTGCATTTATCGGATGTATAGTCGGTGTGATTCTTATAATGATGACAAGCCCGTTAAAGGCACTTATATTTGTGGGAGTATTCCTTATATTACAGCAGATTGAAGGAAATCTTATATATCCTCATGTTGTCGGAAGTTCAGTTGGACTGCCGGGAATATGGGTGCTTGTTGCTGTTACAATCGGTGGCAATCTGTTTGGTATAATGGGGATGCTTACATTTATTCCAATCAGCTCAGTGTGTTATGCGCTGCTTCGGACATATGTGAATAGGAAAGTGGAAGAGAAGGAGATTGATAAGGGAAAGTTTGAGGGGTGAATGGATAACATGTTTGGGAATATAATATATCATATCATTAAAATAAACATAATTGTTATATGATTTACAATAATTGTAGTTTACAAATGGTAAAAT